>MDTF01008316.1_pt1 | contig 52467 bp, 45 predicted proteins | sample 811191 | NCBI WGS metagenome assembly MDTF01 (sample SAMN05326649, study PRJNA326480) | marine metagenome | isolation source: seawater | place: Southern Ocean | collected 2011 | reverse complement strand
TTAATTCAATAAGTTTTCCATCTCTTAATAAGGCAAAATCAATATCAGATGAATTTGAACGAATTATTAATTCTGTTTTCATGCTGAAATGGTTTTAAACTACACTTAATTGTGCAGATGGGTTAATATTGTCAGGTATTTGTAATACCCGTTGAGGTTAGTTTATCCTCGATGTCAATGAACTTTTTTTTTTTTCGCTATACAATAAACGAAAAAGTAAGCAGATGCTTACTTTTTCTTGTGTCTATTTGCTCTAGCTCTTTTTTTTCTTTTGTGTGTAGAGATTTTTGCTCTCTTTCTTTTTTTACCGCTTGGCATAATGTTCTGTTGTTTTTTAAACCCAAAAGGTTTAGATTAAAATTGTATTACTTTACAGCTACTTTATTTTTTACTCCTTCAGTAAAAGTTTTTGCTGGTTTAAAAGCTGGAATATTGTGAGCAGGAATCTTAATAGTAGTATTTTTAGAAATATTTCTACCAGTTTTCTCCGCTCTAGTTTTGATTATAAAACTACCAAAACCTCTTAAATAAACGTTATCGCCATTTTCTAATGCATCTTTAACTTCACTCATGAATGCTTCAACAGTTGCCAATACATCTGTTTTTTCGATTCCTGATTTATCTGAAATTTTTGATACGATATCTGCTTTCGTCATGTCTCTATTTTTACTGTTTTTTTATTAATTTACCTCCAAAAATGCGGATGCAAATATATGATAATTAATCAATTCCGAAAAGATAAAGACTTAAATTTATATGAATTTTAAAATGTAATATTGCAAATCTATTTTTTATACATGAAATTTTCTAATACATTAATATTCTGGTACTTACAAAACAACAGGGAATTACCTTGGCGCAAAACCAAGAATCCATATTTTATTTGGTTATCAGAAATTATGTTGCAGCAAACAAGAGTTGCTCAAGGAACTGCATACTATTTAAAATTTTCCGAAAGTTTTCCGACTGTTTTTGATCTCGCTAAAGCGGATGAAAGTACCGTTTTAAAGATGTGGCAGGGTTTAGGGTATTACTCACGTGCAAGAAACTTACATTATTCTGCAAAACAAATTGCGGAAGAATTTAATGGCGAATTTCCATCAACTTATAAAGAAATAATTAAATTAAAGGGGATTGGAGACTATACGGCTTCTGCAATAGCATCGATTTGCTTTAATGAACCAACTGCTGTTGTCGATGGTAATGTCTACAGAGTTTTATCTCGTTATTTTGGAATTAATACGGCTATAAACTCATCAGCAGGAATTAAAGAGTTTAAAGCTTTAGCTCAAACTTTAATTGATGAATCCAAGCCAGGGACACACAATCAAGCAATTATGGATTTTGGCGCGCTTCATTGCAAACCTCAAAACCCTTTGTGTGAAACTTGTCCTTTTGCTGATAGTTGCGTGGCATTAGAGAAAAAATTAACGAAAGAATTACCTGTAAAAGAGAAAAAAATAAAAGTTAGAAATCGATATTTTAATTTCTTGGTAGTTAAAACTAATACTAATAAAACTATCTTATCTGAAAGGAAAGGAAAAGGAATTTGGCAAGGATTATATCAATTTCCTTTGATTGAAAGTGATACTAACATCGATAAAAATGAACTTGTTTCATCAAAAGAATTTATAAATTTATTTCCTAACGAAACAACACTTTCACTTTTTAATAAAAAAGAAATTATACATAAATTATCACATCAACATTTATATACTCAATTTTGGATTGTTGAGACAGCAACTTCATCAGAAGCAAAAATAAAATGGAATACGATTAATAAATATCCTGTTCCTGTTTTAATTGCGAATTTCTTAGAAACATTTCAATCTGAAAAGTAATTGAATTTTTTAGTACATTTGATATGTAAATATAAATGCAATGGCTGGTACAATAAACAAGGTAATTTTGATTGGTAATTTAGGTGATGATGTAAAGATGCATTATTTTGATGGAGGCAATTCTATTGGAAGATTCCCTATTGCAACTAGTGAAAGCTATACAAGTAAACAAACTGGAGAAAAAGTAACCAATACAGATTGGCACAATATTGTTGTTAGAAATAAATTGGCAGAAATTTGCGAAAAATATTTATCAAAAGGTGACAAAGTATATGTTGAAGGGAAATTAAAAAACCGTCAATGGGAACAAGACGGAGTGAAACGTTACTCTACAGAAATTCATGTAAATGAAATGACTTTTTTAACTACGAAAAAGAGTCTTGAAAACAATAACAATCCTCCACAAAATCAAAACCCTTCTACAAGTCCTAAATCGACTAAAACAGAAGAAAATGATGATTTACCTTTTTAATTAATTAAACTTTTAAAATTTGGACCCAGATCCCGAACCTTTATTTTTATTATTTACTTCTATTGATTTTTTAACGGCAGTTAATACCATTTTTTTAATTGTATTACTTTTAAGTTCCGCATTAATTTCGGGGACAGAAGTTGCATTTTTTTCACTTTCTCAAACAGATTTAAACAAGCTTTCTAATGACGGAAAAGAAGAAAATATTATTGTAAATTTATTAGAAAGACCTAGAAAATTACTGGCAACAATTTTAATTACAAATAACTTTATCAATATTTTAATTGTACTGCTTTTTGCCTCTTTAGCCGAAAATTTATTTAGTGATTCTACGTATCAAATAGATCTTTATTTTTTTATAGTTCCTGTTCGTTTTTTAGTTGAAATAATACTTGTAACTTTTTTAATTCTATTATTTGGAGAAGTTTTGCCAAAGGTATACGCTTCTAGAAATGCGCTTCGTTTCTCAGTAACAATGTCTAAATTTATTCATGTCATAAATATTCTTTTAACGCCTTTTAGCATGCCTTTAATTACGTTAACTAAGTTTTTTGAAAAGAAATTAGGTAGCAAAAACACTAATTTTTCTGTTGAAACTTTATCCCAAGCTTTAGAGCTGACATCTGAAGGAGCAACAACAAAAGACGAGCAAAAGATTTTAGAAGGCATTGTGAATTTTGGAAATACAGAAACTGTGCAAATCATGAAACCTAGAATAGATCTTTTTGCGCTTTCTGATGATGAAACTTATGAAGGGGTTTTAGAGAAAATTTTAGAAAACGGGTTTTCTAGAAATCCTGTTTATAAAGAAAGTGTAGATAATATAATTGGGGTCTTGTATGCAAAAGATTTATTAGCGCATTTAAATAAGAAAACTTTTAAATGGCAAGACTTAATACGTGAAGCGTTTTTTGTTCCTGAAAACAAAAAACTAGATGACTTATTAATTGATTTTAGAGCACGTAAAAATCATTTGGCAATTGTAGTGGATGAATATGGAGGCACGAGCGGTTTAGTTACCTTAGAAGACGTTATTGAAGAGATTGTTGGAGATATAAACGATGAGTTTGATGATGAGGATTTAGCCTATTCTAAAATTGATGAAAACACCTATGTTTTTGAAGGAAAAACAAGTATTAAAGATTTTTGTAGAGTTTTTGATGATGAAGATGAAGCCGTTTTTGAAGAAGAAAAAGGCGAAAGCGAAACAATTGCTGGTTTTATTTTAGAAATTTCTAGAAAATTCCCAAAAAAAGGAGAGAAAATAAACTTCAAGAATTATACCTTTACAATTGAAGCGTTAGATAAAAAACGCATAAAACAAGTAAAAGCAAGAAGAAATGCGTAACATTCTTATATTGATAATTTCATTTATATTTCTTTCTTGTAATGAAGATGTTTTACCAAAACCAAAAGCGTATTTAAGTTTAGAATATCCTAAAAAAGAATATAAAAACCTAGAGTTTTTAAGACCTTATACATTTAATGTTTTAAAGAAGGCAATTGTTATTGATGATAAAAATAATTGGTTAAAAGTTACCTATCCAAAATTAAAAGCATCTATAGATATTACCTACAGACCTATAGAAGACAATCTAAAAGAACTTTTAATAGAAGCTGAAAAGATGGTTTTTAAACATACTGTTAAAGCAGAACAAATTATACCGAGAGACTTTGTAAACAGTAAAAAAAGAGTATTTGGAAGTTTATATGAAATTACAGGTAATGCAGCCTCTCAAATTCAATTTCATATAACTGATAGCACAAATAATTTTATAAAAGGTTCCTTATATTTTTATGCAAAACCAAACTATGACTCTATTTTACCTGCAGTTGCTTACATAAAAGAAGATATTTTACACTTAATAGAAACTTTAGAGTGGAAGAAATAAAGCCCATCCTAACCTTACTATTTCAACTGCCCTGAAAAAAAACTAAAAAAGAAAATTCTCACGTAAATAAATGTTCTAAATTTGTGTGTATTTTTAATTATTTGATGCTTTTTTTCGTTAGAATCAAAGACAAAAGACGCTAAACAATTTCCATTTTTTTCAGCAAAAAAGAAGCGTTCATGTTTTTACAAACTCCGTTTTTTAACATATAATCAAAATATAATTCGTCATTGATTATTTCTGCGTCAAAATAATAATTTTTAATTTCTGAGAACTCATTTTCTAGTTCACACAGACTTATATCATGCGTTGCAATGATGCCTGTTGATTTAGATTTAGTCAATTTTTCTACAAATTTTTTGGAGCCAATTGCCTTGTCTTTACTGTTTGTTCCTTTTAAAATTTCATCTAAAATAATAAAGTATTTTTCTTCTGAATTGTTAGGGTTTATTTCGTCAACAATGAATTTTAATCGCTTTAATTCTGAATAAAAGTAAGATTCATCATCGGTTAAAGAATCTGAAGTTCTCATACTTGTAATTAATTTTATTGGCGAATAATCAAAACGATCTGCACAAACTGGTAAACCACAATTTGCCATCACAATAGACAAAGAAACGGTTCGTAAAAAAGTGCTTTTACCAGCCATATTTGCACCAGTAATAATGAAAAACTGTTCATCATCAACCGTAAAATTATTATCAATTCTCTTATCGGCTTTCAATAAAGGATGTCCTAAGTTAATTGCTTTTATAACTTCTTTTTCGTCAGAAATTTCTGGAAAAACGAAACTTGGATGATTAAACTGAAAATTTGCCAATGTATTCTGAGCATCCAAAAAGGCAACCACTTCAAACCACTTTTGTACAGTATGTTTATAGCCTATTATCCATTTTTCTACTTTGCAGGCATTGTATATTTCCGATAAAAAAAATCCATTTCCCAGCACAGAAATGATAATGTTGTTTCGTTGATCAAAAGCATCTAAAATTTTAGAAAATTCTTTAAAAATTGCAGAAGCTTTTTTGTCTTCAGAGTTTATAATCTCTTGTTTCTCTTTTAATATTTTTGAGGAAAAATCCTCATTCTCAATCTCATTCAATAACTGATGATATTGCTTAAAAGTTTCTCTTACTTTGTCTGTTTCTGAATATAAATTATTTGTTTTTTTAAGAAATCTTCCTGTAAGAAAAAGCCCCATAAAAAACCAAATTATTAAGTAGGAAAACGAAATAATTCCGAAAGAAATCAAACCAATTAAAAACAAGGAAATAATAGAGAACCCAACTTGAAACTTCGCTACATTTTTTGAAAAAACTGACGTATAATTAGAAATCCAATTAACAACAGCTTTGGACGTATTTTTGACAGTAACTAAACTAGCTAAAGCAGAAAAGTGTTGTCTCCAAACCACTTTTTCAGAAAGCTCTATTAAAGCTTTTTGTTTTTCTAAAATAGTGATTGTTTTATTCTCTGTTAATGTGTTAGCTAAAACTATTTCTCCATCTTTAGTTGTGGTTCTATTTATATATTGAAAAAAAGAACCTTTACCAAATAAATCAACATCATTGCTGTAAAAATGCAAAGGATTTATAAACTCTTCTCCTGATTTTAAATGATGAAAATCTCTCTTTAAAACTTTAATTTCTGTTGTATTAATCTTAATTTTTGCCGAAACAATATCTTTTTTCCTTTTTAAATTGACATATTTAAACACCAAAAAAGAAAAGAGAAAAAAACCAACAAAAGCGAACAACAAAACATTGGGGAAGTCACCAAAAGTGAGGTATACTAAAAAACTAGTTCCTAAAAAAACAGCCAATCTAAAAATACCTAAATTAATAAGTTTCTTTTTAAGTACTAAAGCTTCCTTTTCTAAAGCTTCTTTTTGCTGTGTATAAAATACAAGAGGGTTTTTCATCAATCTTATTTGTATTTGGAAATTCCACCAGTTAAATTTAAAACTTTTAAATCGGGATATCTCTTTTTTAACTTTTCTGTGGCCTTATAACTGTTCAGTCCTTTTTGACAAACCATTACATACGTTTTACTTTTATCAACTGAAATCTCATCAGCATTAAATTTATGTATAGGAATTGTTTGTTGCACTTCAAAAGGTAATTTTAAATTATCTAAAACTGCAATAATTTCAATACTTCTCGACTGCGCTAAAAGTGACAATCGTTTTTTTAATTCAGATGCTGATATTTGCCAATCAGGATTTTGACCTATACAAGCAGCATCCATATAGGTTTCTGTTTTAAATATTTCAGCAATTTCTTCTTTAAAAAATGTAGGTTTTAACTTCATTTTTAATTGCGTATTTTGAAGAGAATTATAAATTAATAATTCATTCGTTAGGGGTTTTCCAATTCCCGTAATAATTTTTAAAACTTCATTTACTTGCTGAGTAGCAATGATACCAACAATAGAATTTAAAGTCCCTGCTTCTTCACAATTAGGAATATCAGTTGCCATTTTTGGGAAAGCGTCTCTTAAATTGGAAGAGTAACTTCCTCCTTCTTGCAACACATTAAATACAGAAACATAGCCATCAAACTTATACAAAGAACCATATACTAATGGTTTTTTTTTGATAACACAAGCATCATTTAATACGTATTTTGTTGGCAAAGAATCGGTTCCGTCAACTACGATATCAACAGTCTCAATCAACTCAAAAACGTTCTCTTTTGTAATCGGTTTATTTGTAAAAGTAACCTCAGTAAAAGGCGCTCTTTTTTTTATAAATTCGGATAAAACAGCTGCTTTTGGATGACCAACGTCATCTAAAGCATAAAAAACCTGCCTATGTAAGTTGGAAACATCAACGGTATCAAAATCTATTAAATGAATTTTTCCTATTCCGCTTGACGCTAAATAAACTGCAATCGGACTTCCTAAACCTCCACAACCCACCACCAAAACTGAAGCATTTTGTAATTTCTGTTGACCAACTTTACCAATTTCTGATAAAGTAATTTGCCGTTTAAAAAGTTGATTCTTTGTTGGTTTCATTTGTTTATCATTACAAGAAACGAAGCGATATTTTAATGATACCTCGTTTACTTTTTATTCTTTTTAAGACCCCTCTATCACTTTTTTAGCAACCTCAAACTCTTCTGGTGTATTTATATTTCTGATAAAATCATCCTCAATTTCTACAATTTCCAAATCAGAATTAATAAGCATTTTACGCGGACAAGAATATCCTTGTGCTAAATATTGCAATAAAATAGGATATGCTTTTGGCTCGTAAATCGTAATTAAAGGCTCTGGAAAATCTTTATTTTTTCCTTTAACGGTAGTGGCAACTTTACTTGGGTTTCTATGTTTTAACAACAATTGAATAATTTTATCATTCACAAAAGGAACATCTGTTGCTAACACAAACCAAGCAGCATTTGGATCTTTCTGAAATGCGGAACAAATTCCGCCAAAAGGACCTAAATTATAAAACTTATCAGAAATTTCTTGATTATTTTCTGATGAATTCTGAACAGAATAAAAAGTTTCTATATTGTTGTTTTCTAACAATTCTTTCGCAAACTCTTTTTGAGGTTTTCCAAAATAATTCAATTCAGATTTATCTTGTCCCATTCTTGTACTTTTCCCACCAACTAAAATCAATCCTTTTATAGGCGCTATTTTTTCTTGAATTAAACTATTAATATGGTTTGAGATTTCATCAATTTCATCAATTGTGTAGCAAATTAAGTTATTAATCTGTGGATATTTTCCTTCTAAAAAGTCAAAATACTTGGTTTCTTTCGTCAGTTTTACAACAAACTGAATATTGTCTAACTGCTCTAATCTTTTTAAAACTGAAGCCTCTTTCGCTTCATCTAAAATTAAGATTTGTTTTGCACCTTGATAATGATTCCCGTTAATAAACACATAATCAAACTGTGCAAAATCTAACCGTTGTTGAAATTTATTTACAATCCCAGAAGTTGTTATTTGTAAATTTCCTTCATGATGAAATACATATTCAGACAATCTATTTTCCGCAACGTCTTTAGCATGAGAAGCATCAAAATACCCCAATTTATAATTAGATAATTTCTGAGAAACTTTAGAAACTAAATCAGATATAATACCACAGTTTGTGCCCAAAATTGAAATTTCATTCGGAGCGAAATTATCATTATTTCGTCTTTTTAAATTTGTATGTTTTTGATGTTTAGACATTCTTAATATCAGATTTTCCTCCTGTTTTTTCTAACAATTTTACTTCTTTAATTACCATTTTTTGACTGATGCTTTTACACATGTCATAAATAGTTAAACAGGTGATATTTGCACCTGTTAGCGCTTCCATTTCTACGCCCGTTTTACCTTCAATCGTAACTTCACAAAAAACTTCTATATATTCTGAATCTGTGATTTTTATATCAATATCAACGCCATTAATTAATAACGGATGACACATAGGAATCAATTCTGACGTCTTTTTAACACCTTGAATTCCTGCAATAATTGCCGTTTGAAAAACAGGTCCTTTTTTTGTAAATAATTCATCATTTATAAAATGAGAAATCACTTCTTTCCCTAGAAACATCGTTGCCTTTGCAATGGCTGTTCTTTTGGTAATTTTCTTGTTAGAAACATTAACCATTTTTGGAATCCCTTTTTTGTTTAAATGACTGAATTCACTCATTATCTATATTTTATTATCGGAAAAACCTCTCCTTTTTTAAACTCTGTTTTATCACTTGGCAATTGAATAAAAGCATCCGTATATACCAAACTTGCTAAATCTCCAGAACCATTTCCTGTAATTGGAAAAGCAACTAATTTACCGTTTTTACTTTCTAATTTCACTTGTAAAAAGTAGGTTAGACTTGGTTTAAAAGAAACTTCTTCTCCCAAAACAGCTATTTCTTGGTCTGTTTCTATGCCTACTGATTTATAATACCAAGGATAAAAATACGCTAAACAATTTACAAATGTCGAAATTGGGTTCCCTGGAAATCCGAATACGCTACAAGTATTAGTTTGTCCATAGAAAAATGGTTTCCCTGGTCTTTGTGCAACTTTATGAAACAGTTTTTCTACACTCAACTCTTCAAAAACTTCTGGCAGAAAATCATATTTACCTTTACTAACAGCTCCACTAAAAAGTAGGACGTCATATTCTTTTAAATAACCTTCTATTTTAAACTTCAAAATTGGTTTATCATCAGTAATATGAGCCGTTTCAGAAGGAATATTTAATCTTTCTAACAAAGAAACTAAGGTGAACACATTGCTTCTTCTAATTTGATGTTCTAACGGAATTTCATCAACGCCAACCAATTCATCACCCGTAGAAACAATCATTACTTTAGGCTGTCTTGCAACTTTCACAAATGATTTACCTACAGTTGCTAAAACACCAATTTCAGCTGCTGATATTTTTGTGTTTTGAGAAATGAGAATATCCTCAAATTTTCCATCTTTTCCTTTTGTGTGGATATTCTGCCCCTTGTTGATAACATTAATATTGATGGTTGCAACTCCACTTTCAATCGTTACATCTTCATACCGAATAACTGTATTTGTATTATTCGGTAAAACTGCACCAGTCATCACTTCAATGCAATTTTCAGCATTTTGAAGCGTTATTTGCTCGCTTCCTGCAGCTTGAATTCCTTCTACTCTGAATGCTCTTTGTCCGTTTTTAAATTGCTGAAAGTCAATCGCAACTCCATCCATTGAAACTCTGTTAAATGGTGGGAAATCTCTATCTGCAAAAATTTCTTCTTTTAAAATTCTACCAACAGATTTTATAAACGGAATTTCTTCAATACCAAAATTTTGGGCTGAATTTAAAACTATATGTAAAGCTTCTTGAACTGAAATCATTTTTTAAAAAATGTGTGATTATTTAATTGTAAAAAAATACTAAATCTATAAATTCGTTTACTCTTTTTATTATGAATTCCTGCCTTCGCAGAAATGACAAACTAACTTCTTAGAAAACGAGTGTTAACACAAGAGTATTTTTCTCATTTAAGAAGGTTTAAATAGGCTTTTTACCCTCCAATTGTGCTCATACTTTCTGAGGCACCACCATCCTTACGATTTGCTTCTGCAATAAAACCGTTTTCTGGTTTGTCTTTTACTAAGGATAAAAAAAGCTCTTTTAAATCGTCATTAGAGGCTCCTTCTCTCATAAAATCGCGAAGATTAAAAACACCATCGTCAAACAAACAGTTTTTAAATGTTCCTGTGGATGTGATTCTAATTCGATTACAATTGTTACAAATTGTTCTTGTAAACGCAGGGATAATTCCAACAGTTCCAAGATGATTATCAATTGCATAATTTCTAGATGTTGATGATTTTTCTGATTGAACTTCAGAAATATCAAACTCAGTTTTAATCTCGTTTAAAATCCTCTTAAACGTCCAGTTTTCTTCCATTTCACGCTGCCCTTTTCCATTAAAAGGCATTTCTTCAATAAAACGCACATTCACATTCTTATCTTTTGTAAATCTTACAAAATCCACAATTTCATCCGTATTAAAACCAGATTGCACCACTACATTTAGTTTTAGATTTAAACTACTTTTCTCAAGCAACTCCAATGTTTTATAAACTTCAGGAAAAGCGTCTCTTCTCGTAATTTTTGCAAACTTTTCTCTATTTAAACTATCAATACTTAAGTTGATGTCTTTTACTTTCCCTAGCTTTTCAATTCTATCAATATGACGAGAAATTAATGCTCCGTTAGTTGTGATATTAATCGCTTCTAACAAATCGTTATAAGACAACATTTCTAAAAACCCCACAAAATCTTTGCGGACAAAAGGTTCTCCTCCTGTTAAACGCACTTTATTTACACCTAATTCTGTTAATACACGAATTAAGCGATACATTTCCTTAAATGTTAATAACTCTTGTCTTGGCACGATATCAATTCCGTGAGCAGGCATACAATATTGGCAACGCAAATTGCAACGATCAGTAACTGCTAATCGCACATATTCCATTTGTCGCCCAAAATTATCTATTAACTTACTCATTTAATTTGGTAATTTTTTACTCAAAACTCCATAGATAAATGCCCCTAAAAGAGCACCAATCAATAAAATTAAAGCAGGAATTAATTTGAACCCAAGAATTACAAAAATTGGTGCCGCACAAGCTCCTGAAATACCCCAACCCAGACCAAAGAATGTACCTCCTAAAATGGTCCTTATGAAACCTTTTTTCTTTGGTTTTGGTATAATTTTATTTCCGTTGATGTCTTTTATTTTTCCATGTTTAAATAATTGCATAAAAATCATAGAAATTACAACTGCTCCGCCAATAATCCCAAACATATGAAAAGATTGAAATTTAAACATTTCATAAAAACGATACCACGAAATGGCTTGTGTTTTACTTAAAACAATTGCGAAAAAAATTCCTAATATTAAAAATTTGATGTTTTTCATACCTAAAATATTAAGGGGATTATAAACCAAGTTGCAATTATTCCACCAATAAAAAAGCCAATTACAGCCAATAAAGAAGGTAATTGCAAACTACTTAAACCGGTTATTGCATGACCCGAAGTACAACCTCCTGCGTACCGTGTTCCAAAACCAATAAGTAATCCAGAAACCAAAAGAATTAAAAATCCTTTTAAGGAAAAAACAACTTCATCACTAAATATTTCATTAGGAAAATATTGATTACCAACATTAGAAAACCCTAAATCTGTAAGTTCTTGAACCGTTTTTGGGTTTAAATCTATTGTTTGATTCGGAATTAAATAATTAGCGGCAATAAATCCGCCAATTATTAAGCCAACCACAAAAAACAATGCAAATTTTTGATCTTTCCAGTCTTTTTTAAAATAATCAGAAACTTTATCTGCTCCAAAAATGGTGCAAATAGTTTCAAAATTTGTAGAAGCTCCAAAATTTTTGCCAAAGTAAAAATATAAAAGAAGAGAAATCGCAATAAGTGGTCCTCCAATATACCAAGCCCAAGGTTGTAATATAAAATCCATATCTACAGTTGAGTTTTTAAATAATTCATAATAATTTTTGTTGCTCCCAAATTTTCTTGAATGTATTTTTGATTTATGCTTCCTGTTAATTTCCTATAATTTCCATCTGATTTCAACTTCATTAAGATACTTGAAAACTCCTCTTGATTACAAATAGAAATACATCCTTTTAAGTTTACTAAATCTACAGCTTCTTTGAATTTGTCGTAATTATTTCCAATTACCACAGGGATTCCGAAAGTTGCTGGTTCTAAAATATTATGAAGACCAGTTTTTAAACCTCCTCCAACATAAGCAACATCTGCAGCCGCATAAATTTTGGTTAAAATTCCAATAGTATCTATTATAAAAACAGTGTATTCTGATAAGTTTTCATCAGCTTTCGCTGAATATAAAATAGTTTTTTTATTGATGGATTTCTGTAATGCTAAAATAGCTTCTGGTTTAATATTATGAGGGGCAATAATAAATTTTTCTTCTTCGGATGCTTCGTTGTTGATATAGTTCACTAATAACTCTTCATCCTCTTGCCAAGTACTTCCTGCTACAATTGTGTATTGATTATTTTTAAATTCAGTAATAAAATCAAGAGAGTTATCTTGTTCTAAAATTTTGGAGACCCTGTCAAAACGGGTATCTCCGGCAATTGTAACATTCTCAAAATTAATAGAACTCAATAATCCTTTAGAGTTTCTATCTTGAACAAAAAAGTGATTGAATGCTTTTAATGATTCCCTCATAAAACCACCATAATATTTAAAGAAAATCTGCTTTTCCCTTAAAATACCAGAAACTAAAATAGTTGGAATTTCATTTAATTTTAGCTCGTTCAAAAGGTTTGGCCAGAATTCATATTTTACAAAAATTGCAAATTTTGGATTTACAATTTCTACAAACTTTCTTGCATTTGAGCGACTGTCTAATGGCAAATAGCAAATCACATCTGCTAAATTATAATTTTTACGGATTTCATATCCAGAAGGAGAAAAAAAAGTAACTAAAATTTTATATTGGTTACAATTTTTTTTCAGTTCTTCTATAATTGGTCTTGCTTGTTCAAATTCACCTAGAGATGCAGCATGGAACCAAATAACATTTTCGTCTTTTAATACGTTAATTTTTGAAAACGTTTGTTTTCTTCCATCAAAAAAAAGCTTTAGCTTTTTACTAAAAATACTAAGAATTTGAAGCAATAAAGTAGCTTTAAATATAAGAATGTTATATAGAAAATTCATTAGAGTAAAAGTACAAAATAGAAGTTAGTTATATCCTCAAAATTACAAGCATAAAAAAAGCTACTCAAAAAAAAGAGTAGCTTTAGTAAAATGTTGTTTAATAATAACATTTTTTAATATACAAATGTCCCCCGACAAATATCTAATCATAAATATACTTAAAAGCAAGTAATATTATGTCTAAAATGTTCTAGAATGTTCTAGAATGTTGTTTTTTTGTTCTGAAATCTACTTCCTTAAACCAAATTAATCCTTTTTAGTAATTCTTCCTTAAATGTCTTTCCAATAGGAATTTCATTTTGAAGAATATTAATTGAAGAGTTTTTAACTTCTGTTATATGTTTTATGTTAACAACAAAACTTCTTTGGACACGAATAAAATTAGCACTTAAACTCGCAAGAATATCATTTAAACTTTTTCTTACTAGAAACTTTTTATTGTGCTTTAAAAATAATTCTACATAAACATGAGAGCTCTTTAAATACAAAATATCATCAAACTTAATTTTTATATATGATCCTTGACTTTTTATAAAAAATGCATTCTTAATTACATGACTCTGGCTAATTTTATTTTTTGATGTTTTTGATTTATTTTCGTTTATTGAAAAATTTGAAAGGGCTATCTCTATAGAGATAAATATTTCTTTTTTAGAAAAAGGTTTAATTAAATAGGCAGGAGGCATTACTTCTTTTGCTTGATTTAAGGTTAACGAATCTGCATTTGAAGTTAGAAAAATAAATGGGAAATGGAAACTTTCTCTTATTTTCTTAGCAATATCTATACCTGTTTTTTTACCTGATAATTGAATATCTAGAATTGCAATATCTGGTCTTTCTTTTTCTATTCTTGCGATTGCTTCCGTATAACTTATTGCTGGCTCTAAAACTTCATACCCTAGATCCTCTAATGCATCGCAAATATTATCAGCAATGATAATTTCGTTTTCAACTACTAAAACTTTTACTTTATTCATTAAAAATAAGTTTTAATCTATTAATTGTCTTGCGTGAACATCATTAAATATAATTTCAAAACGAGCACCTTCTTCATTCGATAAATTTAAAGTACCGTGAAGCTGTTTTACTAATCTATTCACTAAACGTAAACCCATAGTTGTTGCTTTTTCAACATCAAAACTACGAGATAAACCAGGGCCATTGTCTTCTATAATGAGCATAAAACTGTTTTTAATTTCTTTACTTATAGAAATTGACAATGTATTTTCATTTTTATTATTAAAAGCATATTTGTAAGAATTGGTAATTATTTCATTAATAATCAATCCAAGAGGAATTGCTGTATCTAAATCAAACTCCACATTTTCTGATGAAATAATTGTTTTAATTTTATGTGCTGATTTATAAAGGGATGAAAGTTCTTTTACAAGCAATTGTATGTATTCATTAAAATCTACTAAACCACTTTCATTTTGATATAATTTTTGATGAATTAAAGCCATAGATCTTACTCTATTTTTACTTTCAATAGCTAACTTCAAAGCTTTTTCATCTTCGATTCCTTTACTTTGTAATTCTAACAAACTAGAAATAATCTGAAAATTATTTTTTACTCTATGGTGTATTTCTTCTACGAATAATTCTTTTTCTTTTAAAGATTGATGAATATATCTATTCTTTTCTGAAAGCTCTTTGGATTGTATTCTTACTTTTCTTAAAACAAAAAGAGTAATTAGAAGAAAAACACCTATTAAGCAAGCTATAATTGAAAAAATACTTGTTCTCTCTTTTTGGATTATAATCTCTTTTTCTTTAATCGCTAGTTCTATTTTATAATTTGCTAATGTTTCAGATAAGTCTTTCGTGTAAATATTCTTTTTAAATTGATGTAAGAAAACATCTGCAGAATCTAATTTATTTTCTAATATAAGATTCTCTGTTTTTTGGATGAGTTTTTGAGAGATTTTACTGTCTTGAGCATTTAAACTCATCAGAAAAAAAAAATAAAAGAAGAAATATAATGGGGGCCTCATAAGTTTATTCAATAAAGTTTGAATATACCATAAATTCATGATAAATAAAAACACCCAAACAGTTAATTGTTTGGGTGTTTTTATAATAGTTTAAAAAAATAATTTTTTAAACTTCGAATGGAGTTATAGATACATAAGATCTATTATTCCTTTTCTTTCTAAACTCAACAACTCCGTCAACTTTTGCATGTAAAGTATGATCTTTACCCATGTAAACGTTTTCTCCTGGATTGTGTGTTGTTCCTCTTTGACGAACAATAATATTTCCTGCAATTGCAGCTTGTCCTCCAAATATTTTAACTCCTAGACGTTTCGATTCTGATTCTCTACCATTCTTCGAACTACCTACTCCTTTTTTATGTGCCATGATATTATGGTTTTAAAATTGAAATTTTTATTTAGTTAAAGCTTCAATTAATTCAGCTTTCTTTAAAGAAGTATATCCAGAGATACCTTGTTCTTTTGCAGCTGCTTTTAATTCTGCAACAGTCATAGAACTATAATCTGTTGTAGCTTCTTTTATTACTTCAGCTTTAGGAGCAGCTACCTTTTTAGGAGCAGCTTCTTTTTTTGCTGTTTTTTTAGCACCAGTAGCAGCAATAGATTCAATTTGAATCTCGCTTAAATACTGTCTGTGTCCATTTTTCTTTTGATAACCTTTTCTTCTTTTCTTCTTGAAGACGATTACTTTATCACCTTTTAGGTGACTTAGAATTTGAGCTGTTACTGAAGCTCCTTCTATAGCTGGGGCGCCAATTGTTACACTTCCTTCGCTATCAAGTAAAAGAACATTATCAAAAGTTATTTTTGATCCTGCTTCTCCTTGTAAACGATGAACGTATACTTTTTGGTCTTTTGCTACTTTAAATTGCTGCCCTGCTATCTCTACGATTGCGTACATACTATTAGTTTTGCGTATTTATACTTATTTTTTTTACACTTTCCTGTTGAAAATGCGGATGCAAATGTAAGTCTTTTTTATAATCATACAATAGGTTTTTTTAAAATAATTACGTAAAAATCAATAGAATAAAAATCATTTTTAACATTTTAGTCTATTATATCTTTTATATTTTTGATATTCATATTAATTGTTTGATTCTAAATTGTAACAAATTCAATACTAATGCGTCAAATAAAACATAAATTATTAATTTAAAAAAAATAAATGAAAAAAAGTATTTTAACTCTTGCCTCTGTTATGCTATTTGTTCTCTCTTCAAATGGGCAAAAAGTGGAGTTTCAAGAGTACGATTTAGACAATGGCATGCATGTAATATTGCATCAAGATAATGCAGCCCCTGTGGTAACAACATCTGTAATGTATCATGTAGGAGCAAAAGACGAACAACCTAACAGAACTGGAATGGCTCACTTCTTTGAACACTTACTGTTTGAAGGAACAAAAAACATTAAAAAAGGTGAATGGTTTAAATTAGTTTCATCTAATGGTGGAAAGAATAACGCCAACACTACGGATGATAGAACTTACTACTATGAGATATTCCCTTCTAACAAACTAGAACTTGGATTATGGCTAGAGTCTGAAAGATTATTGCATCCAATTATCAAGCAAGAAGGCGTAGATACCCAAAACGAAGTTGTAAAAGAGGAAAAAAGACTTCGTGTAGATAATAGCCCTTATGGACGTTTTTTAGAATATGTAAAACAGAATATCTTTAAAAAACACCCTTATAAAGGAACTACTATTGGTAAAATGGCTCATTTAGACGATGCTACTTTAGATGAATTTTTAGCATTTAACAAAAAATTCTATGTCCCGAACAATGCAACTTTAGTTGTTGCTGGTGATATTGACATTACGTCAACTAAGAAATTGATTGAGAGTTATTTTGGTCCTATTCCAAGAGGTAAAGATATTGAGAGAAATTTCCCAAAAGAAGATCCCATTACAGAAACCATATTAGCAAAAGGATATGATTCAAATATTCAAATACCAGCAATTATGGCAGCTTATAGAACCCCTTCAATGAAGACAAGAGATTCTAGAGTACTAGATATGATTTCTAGCTATTTTAGTAGTGGTAAGAGTTCTATACTCTACAAAAAATTAGTTGACACAAAGAAAATGGCTTTACAAGTTGGTGCCATTAATTTAAGTCAAGAAGATTATGGTACTTACATATTATACGGCTTACCACAAGGTGAAACTAAATTAGCAGACATCATTACAGAAATCGATGAAGAAGTAGTAAAAATGCAAACAGATTTAATTTCTGAGAAAGCATATCAAAAACTTCAAAATCAATTTGAAAACAACTACGTAGATTCTAATTCTAGTGTTGAAGGTATTGCAAATTCGCTAGCTAGATACAATGTTTTATATGGCGACACAAATCTAATCAATACAGAAATTGATATTTATAGATCTATAACTAGAGAAGAAATTAGAGAAGTTGCTAAGAAATATCTAAACCCTAACCAACGATTGATTTTAGAGTACCTACCTGAATCAGCTAAAAAATAATTAAAAGACATAAAATATTATGAAAACAAAAATTTTATCCTTCGTAGCAATTTTAGCAATGTCTTTTGCTGCAAGTGCTCAAATTGACAGAAGTAAAATGCCAGAAGCAGGACCAGCTCCAAAAGTTAAACTTGGAGAGTCTAAAAGGTTTACATTAAAGAACGGATTAACAGTAATTATGGTTGAAAACCACAAGCTACCAAGAGCCTCTGTTAATTTAACGATAGATAACCCTCCGTCTTTTGAAGGAGATAAAGCTGGAGTTTCCTCTATGATGGGGAGTTTACTAGGAAGAGGAACTATAAATATTTCTAAAGATGAGTTCAATGAAAGAGTAGATTACTTAGGAGCTTACCTTCAATTTTCAAATGGAGGAGCTTATGGAGCTTCTTTAAAAAAGTATTTTTCAGAAATTCTAGAGTTAATGGCAGATGGTGTGAAGAATTCACAATTTACTCAAGAAGAATTTGACAAAGAGGTGAAGATTACTTTAGATGGCATAAAATCAGAAGAAAAAAGTGTGGCTTCAGCTGCTAGAAGAGTCGAAAATGCCTTAGTATATGGTAAAAATCACCCTTTTGGGGAGTTTATTACCAAAGAAACAGTAAACAACATTACGCTAGCAGATGTTAAGAATGAGTACAATTCTTATTATAAACCAAATAATGCTTATTTAATTATCATTGGAGATATCAATCCAAAGAAAATTAAAAAAATAGTGAAAAAACTTTTTGGTGATTGGAAGTCTGGCGAAGTCATTTCTTACAAAATACCTAAAGTAAACAATGTAGAAACTACAGAGATTGACTTTATAAACATGTCTAATGCAGTACAATCTGAAATTGCTATAATTAACACCATAGATCTTACCTTAGGAGATAAAGATTATTATGCTGCTTTGTTAGCAAACCAAATTCTTGGTGGTGGTGGAACAGCTAGATTATTCCAAAACTTACGTGAAGATAAAGCATATACCTACGGATCTTACTCGAAAGTTAGACAAAGTAGATATGTTGGGACATTTAAAGCCACTGCAAGTGTTCGTAATATGGTTACTGATAGTTCTGTTGTTGAAATACAGAAAGAGATTAATAAAATTCGTTACAAAAAAGTATCTGAACAAGATTTAAAAGATGCTAAAGAATTGTATGTTGGAAATTTTGTAATGGATGTTCAAAAACCAGCAACAGCTGCCAGGTATGCTTTAAATAGAGAACTATATAAACTCCCTGAAGATTATTACGAAACTTACCTAGAAAAAATTAATTCTGTAACAGTAGATGATGTGCAAAATGCAGCAATAAAATACTTTAGAGGTGATAAAGCAAGGATTGTAATTACAGGAAAAGGAATTGATGTCTTGAAAAATTTAGAAAAAAATTCTGACTATATAATCAACTACTTTGATAAGTATGGTAACCCATCAGAGAAGCCTGCAATGACAATGCCAATTCCTGAAGGAATGACTCCAAAAACTGTAATTAACAAATACATAGCTGCAATTGGAGGCAAAGAAAAAGTAATGGCTGTTAAAACTACCATGACCATTGCAAATGCAACTATTCAAGGGACCCCTTTGGTAATGACAATCAAAGCTGCTGCACCTAATAACTTTTCACAAGAAATTTCTGTAATGGGCAACACTATGCAAAAAACTGTTTTTAACGGAACTACAGGGTACTCTTCATCAAGAGGTCAAAAGAAAGAAATGACTACAGAAGAAATTGCTGAAGCAAAAGCTGAAAGCGGTATTTTTAAAGACTTAACATATTCTTCAGGAGAATTATTAAGAATTGAACCTTTAGAAGGGAAAAATGCAATTGTTTTAAAATATAAGGATACTGAAGTTTATTACGATATGACTTCTGGTTTAAAAGTAAAAGAAGTAAAAACAGTGAAAACTCCAGATGGAAAAGAAGTAAAGACACCAACTGTATATTCTGATTATAAAGAAGTAAGCGGTATTAAATTTCCACATTCAATTGGAATTAAAACTGGCCCAATGAATTTAGATTTCATTGTAAAAGAAATAAAAATAAATGAAGGCATTTCTGACGAAGATTTTAAGTAACATTCTTTAAAAGAACCTAATTTAAAAAGAGTCAAAACTTTAAGTTTTGGCTCTTTTACTTTGTAAAAAAACAAAAAACTACAACAAACGACGTTTTAAATTTGATTGTTTAACCCGCTATCTTGAAACCTTAAGACTACTTCTTCTTATTGACCAAATACACACCCAATAAAATAATCATACCAGCAAAAATTTGAAGTAGACTTAGTCTTTCGTTATCTAAAACTCCCCAAAATATTGCTACCAAAGGGATTAAATACGTTACGGAAGATGCGAAAATAGGGTCTGAAATATGAACTAATTTATTATAAATAGTTTTTGCAATTCCTGTTCCTACCACAGATAAAATCACTAAATACACTAAAGATTGCATTAAAATTTCATCTTTTAAATCAAACGTAATAAAGAAATCTGTAAAACTTAAAACAATAATAGCAGGAACTAATAATATCAAGAAATTGCCAGTTACAATTGAAAGTGCATTTAAATCATTTAAATGTTTTTTAATCATATTCGCATTAAAAGCATACCCAACAGAAGCTATAATTATTAATAAAGCATACCAATAATTCTGATTCGGGTTTAAGGAAGCCCCTTTTAATATCAAAATTAAAGTTCCTACTAAGCCAATTAAAATTCCGAATAATTGAGTTCTATTAAAAGCCAAACCAAACACCATTGCACCTAGAATTAAAGTATTAAAAGGTGTTAAAGAATTTAAGATTGCAACAATAGAGCTGTCTATTGTTGTAATTGCAAACGCAAACAAAAACCCAGGAATAAAAGTTCCCGCTAAAGATGTGTAGACGATATATTTATAATGTTTTTTTTTGATTTTTTTTAACGAAGGAGATGCAACTAAAAGTAGAAAAAATGCTGTAAAAATCATTCTTAAAGCCCCTAATTGAATTGGTGTAACGCCAAGTAACGCTTTTTTCATTAATATAAATGAGCTCCCCCAAACCAAAGAAAGTAAGGCAAAGTACAACCACTTTTTTTGTTGATTATTCATTAATTTGATTAAATTTTAAACAAAAATCTAACATTTATTTAGATACAAGTCTAAATATTGATAAATTTGTGCAATAATCATATAATATAATCCAATGAAAGCTCAAAAAATAATATTCTCAATAGCGATTGCATGCTTTGTTTTAATAGGATGTAAGACAGAAGTGAAAAAAGAAAATATTTCTTTAGCTATTTCTGGAATGACTTGTGAAATTGGTTGCGCTAAAACTATTCAATCAAAATTATCAAAAAAAGAAGGTGTTTTAAGCGCTAAGGTTATTTATAATGATAGTGTCGCTAACATTGAGTTTGATGCAAACACAACTTCTAAAAAAGACTTAATTGCTTTTGTAAGCGGAATTGCAGGAGGTGCATTATACAAAGCTTCTGAAACTTCAAACAACCTTGATATTTCTAAAAAAAATCACATTTGTTCTGGTGCCTGTAAAGAAAACTGTGAAATAAAAGCGAATAAAACAGCCTGTAAAGAAGATTGCAAAATGGCTTGTTGCAAGGGTAAAAACAAATAAATTTATTTTCTTTTAAAAAATTTAATTTTCACCTGAATTTAACTTACTGACTTATAACGCATTAAATATAAATTAAAAGGTATCTTCTTTATCGTGAGCTTTAACATCTTTTTAATGTTAAATTAATGTTACCAAAACGTTTTTTTAATGTAATTTTATTGCTTATATTTGATTAATTAAAAAATCAGAATCATGAAGAAAGCAATAATTTTAGCATTAATTTTTGTATCAAGCTTTGGGTTTGCACAAGAAAAAGAAACTTCTTTTGAGAAAGAAGGAAATTTAGTAAAAGCTACTTATTATGATGTAGAAGGTGAGATAAGCATCATTGGTTATTTTAAAGATAATAAAATAACAGGTACTTGGACTAGTTACGATACTGAAGGTAATAAAACCAAGATTGCCCATTATAAAGATGGCAAAAAAGTAGGTAAGTGGTTTGTATGGAGTAAAAATACATTAAAAGAAATAACCTATAATAACAACGTAATTGTTAGTGTTAATGATTGGAAATCTGAATCTAGACTAGCTTTAAATAACGATTAATTATTCAGTTCAAATATTTATACATAAAAAAAGCAGGCTTCATGCCTGCTTTTTTTGTGTATAAAATCTAATTTTTATAATCCTCCATTTTTCCAAGTCCAAGTACTAGCATCAACTTTAGTTCCTGTTTTGTAATCTGCAGTTGTAGATGCGGCAACTCCGTCAATAATAACATTTTCTAATGGACCACCATCTTTCATATCGATGTTTTCATCATACCCTTCTAGCCAGATATTTGTAATCGTTCCTCCAGAAGTTTTCTTAAACTGTAAACCTGTTCCACCAACTGTAGAAATTGCGGTTAAGTTTACAAACTTAGGATTACCATTATCTTTATCTCCTTCAAAAGCTGTTGAAAAACCTGAAATTGTATGAGATATATATATATTTGTTAACGTACCATTCCAGCCCTCTGTCCAATCTACAGAATCATCTTCATTGTTCTCTAAATAAATATTTGAAGCAGAAACAGTTCCTCCAAAAAACTCAACACCATCATCTGCACCGTCTATTACCGAAACATTTTCAATTGTTGTTCCAGAACCAACTGCATAGAAAGAAATTCCATTGTATTGAGAATCTGCATTAATTTGTGCTCCTGTACCTTTAATCACTAAATAGGTAATAGACCCTGAACTATCTGCGTCATTTGTTCCTCCATAAATAAAACCACCAACTTCTGCCTCTGCATTTACACCCGCAGATGTTGTTGCATCTCCACAAATTGTTAAACCTCCCCAATCTCCGGCGCTAGAACCTACAGAAGACATAACAACTGGATCGTTTGCTGTTCCTTGAATATCTATTTTACCACCTTTTAAAACAGCAATATAAATAGCAGTTCCACCTGCTGAAGCCTCTATCTGTGTTCCTGCAGGGATTACTAACTCTCCTCCAGATTGCACAATATAAGATGAATTTAATAGATATTTTATAGAAGCATCTAAAGTTACTTTACTGGCAATAGTACCTTGTAATGGTAAAGTTGTTATAGAAACGTTAGAATTAACCCAGCTAAAATCTGCTGCTGTAACAACCGCTGTACTTGTATAAGATAATGAAGGATCTGCTGCAACACCATCGATAAGGACATTTGTTAAAGCTCCACCATCTTTCATGTCTATTGACACGTCATAACCAGTTAAAGACAAACCTGTTATTGTACCTCCAGATTCTTTTTTGAATTGTAAAGCTGTTCCACCTACAGTAGAAACTGCTGTAATATTATTAAATTTAGGATTCCCGTTATCTTTATCTCCTTCAAAAACAGTTGAAAAACCTGAAACAGTGTGCGTAATATATGCATTATCGATAGTTCCACTCCAACCTTCTGTCCAATCGATAGAATCATCTTCGTTATTTTCTAAAAACAAGTTTGTTGCAGAAACTGTTCCTCCAAAAAACTCAATACCATCATCAGAACCATTTAATACAGCAACATTACTGATAGAGGTTCCAGAACCGACTGCATATAAAGAAACTCCATTATATTGCGAATCTGCATTAATTTGAGCTCCTGTTCCTTTTATGACTAAATAATTAATAGAACCTGAGTTGTCTGCATCATTTATTCCTCCATAAATAAAACCACCTACTTCTGCTTCTGCATTTGCACCAGCTGTTGTTGTTGCATCTCCACAAATTGTTAGACCTCCCCAATCTCCAGGATTTTCTGAAACAGAAGTCATAACTACTGGACTCGAAGAAGTACCTTGTACATCTATCTTACCCCCTTTTAAAATAGCAATATAAACACTGGTTCCTCCATTTGAAGCTTGAATTCTAGTTCCTGCAGGAATCGTTAATGTTACTCCAGATTCTACAATAAAAGAAGAATTTAAATTATAAATTATATTAGAATTTAAAGTAAAGCTTTCATCTAAATTTCCGTTCATAATTCCAGATTGCAAGTTTTCTATAACTTCTGATGCTGGAGGCGTAATAATAATATCTGGGTCATTACTGCCACAATTTGTCAATGTTAAAGTAGCTACTGAAAAAGCTACGATATTTAAAATTTTAAAAACTGATTTTTTCATTTTTAGTTTTAGTATAGTTATTAATTCCCTACAAAGAAATCATCTTAATCCTTAATTTTCTTTACCTTAATATTAATAGTATGTTAGGTTTTGTGTTTTTTTACTTATTTGTTAAGTAATCGTTAATTGACTAAAATTTGTATTTAAAACTAACTGTCAACTGGCTTCCTTTTCTGTAAGACAAAACCGTTTCATTTGTTTCCACTCCGTTTATTAAACTTTTAACGAGTTGTGCTTGTTTAATATCTGGATTTAATAAGTTACGCCCTACAACTTTTACCTGTAAGTTTTTAGACAATTCTTTGCTTACTACTAAATCTAATGTTACAAATCCTTTTTCTATAATTTCATCGTTGTAAAATTTATCACTGTTCACTAAATCTTCTGGAGAACCCAATGCGAATATTTTGTCCGAAGAATAGTTACCTGTTAAAGTTGCTACAAACTCCTTTTCTTTTTTATCCCCATAACTTAGTGATCCATTTGCTATAAAACCTGCTGCTCCTTGTAAACTTGATGAGGTAATATCTTTGTATTGAAAGTCTTCTAATAAATCTTGGTTTAACCACATTTTTGTAACGTTAGCTGTCATATTTAAGACACCTTCACCATCATCATTTTTTAATAGATCTGTTCTCGCTTCTAATTCAAAACCATAAATAGTTGCTTTTTCTCCCGTATTAAAATAACTGAAGTATCCTGATGATCCTCTCGTTAACGCTAAATTGATTGGGTTATTAATTTGTTTATAGAAAGCGGTTACAGAAAATAACTGACCTCTTTGTGGAAACATTTCGTACTTAATATCGAAGTTATAGATTTCTGATTTTTCTAAATCAGGATTCCCACCGATAACACGTCCTGTTGGTGAAACATAATCAAAGGGCGCTAATTCTTTAAACTCTGGCAATGTTTGTGTAATACTAGAGGCAAAGCGTAAATACTTGTTTTCTGCTAACTCGTATTTTAAATTTACACTTGGATATAGACTTTCGTATACTCTATTTAAAGTTCCAATTCTTCCAACATAATTTCCAACATCCCAAATTACATTTATTTCATCTTGCTCAAAACGTACTCCTAAATTACCAGATAATTTAGTATCTAATTGAAAATCAAAATTCACAAAACCCGCCAAGACATCTAATTCTGCTTGATATCTATCTGTAGGTTGTGTAGTTAATTTTAAGCCATTATTAAAACCTGTAGCAGTAAATGTTGATGATAATTCATCTATAGAAGGTGCCGTAAAATCTTTTGCTTTTACACCCACAAATAAAGAATTAAAAGACCTTTCTTTATGTCTATAATTTAAACCATAGTTTAAAGAATACGGTTTGTTATCATCCTCATCTTTTAAACCCAAAGCCCATCTATTTTCTATGAATGCATTGTATTCTATATCTTCAATTTTTTGGTTAGATTTTCTCTGTTGAAAATCTCCAACATGTGCATATTGTATCGTTGGTGAAACTGTAATATCTAAAATATTTACTTCATTTCTAATTCTGTTTGGCTCTTCTGCTAATACAAAATTATACCCCCCAGCCCAATTTAGTTGATTGCTTTCATTCCATTTATGCTCCCCCATTAATTGGTTTATAAAAAGAGTTGTTTGTTTAAAATTTTGATCTCTAATAAATGCTCCATCTTCTTGTGGATCTTGATCAAATACATACCCATAACCTTTTCTACCTTGTTCATATAAGTTATCAATTCCGGTATTTACAAACAGCGTGTTATATTTAATTTTATTATTCTCGTTTAATTTTAAACCTACATTTACATAACCTGTTGTATTTGTTTTTGAGATATATTCTTCTACATCATTTTCATTTGGATTGATACCTCTATCTATATTAATTTGTCTTGAAATAGCTGGAAAAGATTTATCCAAAACATTAGATCGATAGGCTCTAAAAACACCATTTCTATATTCAAAAGATTTAGAATGAGAACCTGTTACAAAAACAGATAGGTTTTTCCCAAGGATTTCAAATTTTCTAGCTACAGAAAAAGAGGCATTAAAATTTATTGGAGTGGATAACGTTTTAGTATCCCAACCTTGGTATGTAACTAAATCTTGAAGCGCAAATTGCTTTTGATGAAAACCTAAAGTAACATCCTTGTTAACAAGAGTGGTTCTAAAATCATTAGAAAGATTGGCAACATTTGTATTTGAACCAGTCGCTAAAGAAATAGTAAATCCTTTTTTAGAGTATTCTTTCGTAGCAACATCTACGTTCCCAGAACCTTGATCTGCATAACTAGACGTTGAATATGTTTTGCTAATTCCTACATTTTTAATGATGTTGGTAGAAAATAAATTAAGATTGATGTTTTTATTATTTACATCATCCGAAGGAATTGATAACCCATTCATTGTTGTAGATAAATATCGATCTCCTAAACCTCTAATATAAATATCTCCAGAACTTTCACTTTTCGTAACTCCTGATATTTTTGTGGTTGCATTTGAAGCATTAGAAACTCCAATTTTAGCTAAAGTTTGAGCTCCAATACTTTCTTTAATTACCACTGCTTTCTTTTGTTCAATTAAAAGTGCGCTTGCAGATTCTTTACTTGAACTTGTTCTTATAACAATATCATCTAAAGCAACGCCTTCTTCTGCAGATAATAATTGATTAATTGTAATTGTTTCTTCAGCCTTAATTGTAAATGCTTTTTCAACTGATTTATATCCTAAAAAGCTAAAAACCACTATATGATTTCCTGCTGGCACTTTTAGAGCATAATTTCCATCAAAATCTGAAGTAGTTCCTATAGTAGTTCCCTTAATAATTATGTTTGCAAATGGTAAAGACTCATTGTTTGTTTCTTTGTCTGTCAAGACCCCTTCTAAAGTACCTTTGTCTTGAGCGTTTACAAACTGACTCAAAGCGAACAACGTAATAAATAAAATTTTCTTCATTTTTAGTGTATAATTTACAATTGCAAAAGTCTTATAGGTATGTAAATTCTATGTTAGTTGTAAATTATGATTGTATTACAGAAACATTAACTAAAAGTTAAATCGAAGAAATAGTTAACAGTTTAGTAATTTAAAGAGAACATTAAATTTAAATGTTAGTTGCAAATTTGTAGAAATCTTAAGAGATTAAATGTCATCATAAATCTATTAGTTTTGTCAACTATTTTATATGACTTACTGCCTTTGGCCAAGGCAGTTTTATTTTTTTTTTAATGTTTCATTAACATTTACTTAACATACTTGTTAGTTATTTGCAACGACAAAACTAATAAATATGAAACCTTTATTGCTACAAAGAGTAGTAACATTAATCTGTATGTGTGTTCTCTTGAGCACAAATGCACAAAAAATCAATGCTCCTAAATTTGGGAAAGGGTTATTTAATTTAATAGGACAAGACAGTACTTGGTCTATGAAAGTTGGTCTGAGATTCCAAAGTCTTGCAACTTCTTCTTGGGATGCTAGCAGTGGCCTTTCTAATCCAGCTTCTTCTTTTTTGATAAGAAGATCTCGTCTAAAGTTTGATGGTTTTGCATACTCTCCAAAATTAAAATATAAAGTAGAATTAGGTTTATCTAATAGAGATCAATCTGGTGCATCTCAATACACAAGTAATGCACCTAGATATATTTTAGATGCTGTTTTAAAGTGGAATTTTTCAGGAAACTTTGTTTTATGGTTTGGACAAACCAAATTGCCAGGAAACAGAGAACGGGTAATTTCATCTGCAAACTTGCAACAAGTAGATCGTTCTTTATTGAATAGTAGATTTACGATTGACAGAGATATGGGTTTTCAATTAAGACACCAATTTAATCTTACAAACACTTTTTTAGTAAAAGAAATATTTTCGATGGCGCAAGGTGAAGGGAGAAATATTACCACTGGAAATATTGGTGGACATCAATACACAACTAGAATCGAACTATTCCCTTTTGGAAATTTCACAGGTAAAGGAGATTATAAAGGAAGTGATTTAAAGTTTGAACAAGAACCAAAATTAGCACTTGGTTTTGCTTATGATTTCAACAATAATGCATCTAAAACAAGAAGTAATCAAGGTTCTTATATGTTAAATGACACGGGGTTTTATTCAACAAATATTTCTACACTTTTTATTGATGCAATGTATAAGCATAAAGGATTTTCTTTTATGGCAGAATATGCAAATAGAGACGCAAAAGATCCTTTAGCAAAAAACTCTGATGGTTCTCTAACAGGTGATGAAGTACAAATTGGTCATGGTTTAAATTTACAAACAGGATATTTACTTTCTAAGACAGTAGAGGTTTCTGCACGTTATACCAATATTTCATTAGATAAAAATATTACTGGGAAAAGCGCAGAAAATCAATACACTTTAGGTTTATCTAAATATATTTCAGGGCATAAATTAAAAGTTCAAACAGATTTAAGTTATACAGATATTGGCTTTAAAACAAACCAATTATTATATAGATTGCAAGTAGATATTCATTTTTAACAAACATTAATATAACATAACCGTAACATTCGCAACTTTTTGTGGTTGTAAATTTGCAAAAATAAATTTAATCAAAAGATGGGAGATCCATATATTTTAATGCTTGTTGCCTTAGCTGTTTTAGCTATCGTTGACTTAGTTGTAGGAGTTAGTAATGATGCTGTAAATTTTTTAAACTCAGCGATTGGCTCTAAAGCAATATCCGTAAGAAACATAATGATAATTGCAAGTCTAGGTGTATTCTTTGGTGCAATTACATCTAGTGGGATGATGGAAGTTGCCCGTAAAGGAATTTTTAATCCTAGCATGTTTATGTTTCAAGACATTATGTTCATTTTTATGGCCGTAATGATTACTGATATTCTTTTGTTAGATATTTTTAATTCACTTGGAATGCCTACATCAACTACAGTTTCTATTGTATTTGAGCTTTTAGGAGCTGCAGTTTGTATTTCATTAATTAAAATATCTGCAAACGATTCTCAATCATTCTCAGATATTTGGAATTATATCAACCATAAAAAAGCATTACAAATTATTAACGGAATTCTACTCTCTGTTGTCGTGGCGTTTTCTATAGGAGCCATTGTTCAATTTGTTTCTAGAGTAATTTACTCTTTCAATTTTGAAAAAAGAGCTACTTATATTAATGCACTTTTTGGAGGTTTTGCAATTACTGCAATTACTTATTTTATTATCATAAAAGGAATGAAAGGAACTCCTTTTTACGGCAATGTAAAGGGCTTAATTGAAGGGAATACAATTGTAATTATAGCAGGAAGCTTTGTTGCTTGGTCTATTATTTCTCAACTACTAATACAGTTTCTAAAAGTAAATGTTTTAAAATTAATTATTGGAATTGGTACGTTTTCTTTAGCAATGGCATTCTCTGGAAATGATTTGGTAAACTTTGTCGGTGTCCCAATTGCTGCATGGAATTCTTATGAAGCTTGGAGTATTTCTGGTGTTTCTGCGGATGCATTTTCTATGGGGATTTTAGCAAAAAAAGTACCCTCAAATGTTTATCTATTATTATTTGCTGGGGCGATTATGGTCGTTACTTTATGGACTTCTAGTAAAGCACAGAATGTAATAAAAACTGGTATTGATTTATCTCGTCAAGGAGAAGGTCATGAGAAATTTCAACCAAACCCTTTGTCTAGAGTTGCTGTTAGATTTGCAATGGTTTTAAATACTGGTATTCGTTATGTAATTCCAAAAAGAACCTTGGCTTTTGTAGATGCTAAATTTCAAAAACCAGTAATCGAATTACCAAAAGATAAAACCTATGAATTACCTGCTTTTGATTTAGTAAGAGCTTCTGTAAACTTAATTGTAGCAGGAATCTTAATATCTATTGCAACTTCTATGAAACTACCTTTATCTACAACCTATGTAACATTTATGGTAGCAATGGGTACTTCTTTAGCAGACAGAGCTTGGGGAAGAGAAAGTGCAGTATATAGAGTTGCAGGTGTAATTAATGTTATTGGTGGATGGTTTCTAACAGCACTTACAGCCTTTTTAGCCGCTGCAATTGTTGCCTACCTAATTAGCTGGCATATGGTTATGATTCCAATTTTATTAGCAGTTGTTGCTCTTTTAATAGGAAGAAACACGTTAATTCACAGAAAGAAAGCTAAAGAAGTAAAAAAACAAGTTTATATAGAAAGAGCTGAATTAATTACCATTAATGGTGTAATTGAAGAAAGTGCAGATCATATTTCTGAAGTTATAAATCGTGTAAATAAATTATATACCAATGTTGTAAATGATTTAGCAAATCATGATTTAAATAAATTACGTAAAACGGATAAACACGTAGAAAAATTAAATGATGAAATAGATGAATTAAAAGACGGTGTTTTCTATTTTATTAAATCTTTAGATGAAACTTCTGTACAAGGAAGTAGATTTTATATTATGGTTCTAGGCTATTTACAAGATGTAGCACAATCTATTAGTTATATTTCTAGAGCAAGTTATAAGCACGTAAATAACAATCATAAAAATTTAAAGAAAGGACAAATTAAAGATTTAAAAACAATAGATAATGAGTTATCAAGTATATTAACTAAAGAAGCTGCTATTTTTGAAAACAGACATTTAGATGACCTTAATGCTTTGTTAGTAGAGAAAAATCAATTATTAAAAAGTGTTTCTTTATCTATAGAAAAACAAGTAGCGAGAATTAGAACGGATGAAACAAGCCCTAAGAATACTACTTTATATTTTAGTGTTTTATTAGAAACTAAAGATTTAATCTCTGCATTAATGAGTTTATTGCAAACTTATGAAGAGTTTTACTTAAGTACTAAACAAGTAAAATAGAAAAAATAATTTTATCACTTTATAAAAAACCATGAATTCAAATTCATGGTTTTTTTTATTAAAACCAAAATCCTAAATTAAATAACCAGTAATTTTGATTTCTGTCTGGAGACCAACTATATTTAATTTCTATAGGCCCAATCAAACTATTATAGCTGTAACCAAGAGCATAACCAGATTTAATGTTTTTAAAAACATCTATGTTTTTAAAAACATTGTCATCTAAACGGGCATAATTAGCAATAAAACTTGCATAATGCTTTTCTATAAAACAATAACTAAACTTAAATTCTGATTTTAAAAAAGAATTGTTAGACAATTCTGCAAAATCATATCCATATAAAGAAACAAAAGTGTTTGTGTAGTTTTGATTGTATCCCCCTAAATAAAAATCGAAAACATCTGAGTCTGAATTATTCAAAGCAAAACCAGCTTCATTTGTCATTTGAAAAGTTACTTCATCAGCAATCGTTGTAGCAAAACCTAAAACTCCTTTTGCTTGAGCAAAACTAGTAAAGTTATTATTGTAGTTAGAAGAATTTAGATACCACTTAAAATTTAAATCAGCATAATAACCTTTGGTTACAAAATACTTTTTATCATAAGTATCTAATTTTAAATACCCAAATGCATTGTAATAATTACTGTTATCTAAAATAGTCTTATCGTTATTATTTGTTATCGTTTCTGTACTTGCATTAATATGTTTTTGCTCTAAACCAAGGCCTAAAGCAAACTTTCTATCGAATGTAGTTTGCACAAAAAGCTGATTGGTAATATCTATATATTTTAAATCGATACTATTAATGTCTGGAAATTGTGAAACCACAGAATTGTATTTAGAATTAGCTCTAAAATGATTGTATCTAGATCTAAATCCATAACTGATATAAAAGCCATTATCTACAAAATAATTAAGGTTGTATCTTAAGTTATCACCCAAAATCACATCCAAAGACAATAAATCGTTCTCTACAAATAAGTGTTTTTGACTATAATTTGCTAATACTCCCGATTTATATAAAAAATCATAATGAGCTCCTAAACTTAGTGTTGCATTGTCATTAGATTCCTTTAACTTAAAGTTTAAATGATAGCTTTTATCCGCTTGTTTTTTTAGTTGATATTCAATTCTTCCATAATTTTTTGTAGCTGATAATAAATGAATGTCTTTAGTAATTTCTTGCCTAGAAAGACTGTCTCCCTTCTTAATAGTTAACTTCCCTAAAACATAAGCCCTTGTATAATAGTTGTTTCCTGTTATGTTTATTTTAGAAACATACCTCTTATCAGTATTTATATTTAATAATTTTTTCTTTTTTTTAATAATTTGTTTTACTGCTATTTCTTTGAAAATTTCTCTATATTTTTTAGCTTCTATTTCTCCTTTTTTAATGATTTCATCCTTTTTGTCGAAATCAACAACATTGTATTTAAAAATTTCTGGATGAATATAAACATCTAATTTTTCTTTTTCTTCAGTACTTTTACGATACATCTGATAACTAACAATCTGATTTAAAATAGCAATTACAGAGGTCAGTTTCTCTTTTTCATACAATTTACCCTCAACATCTACACCAATTATAATATCTACTCCTTTAGATTTCATAATAGTTACAGGAAAATTATTCGCAACACCTCCATCTATCAATAATTTATCATCTAAGATTACTGGATCTAACAAAGTAGGAAAAGATCCACTTGCCCTTAAAGCTAGTGGAAGAGAACCCTTTTCTAATAAAACCTCTCCTCCATTTTCTACATCTGTAGCAATACAAAAAAACGGTATTGGTAATTTAGAGAAATCTTTTAAATCTTCTGTAGAATCTAATAATTCAAACAAAAAATTTAGCACATTCTGACCTCTAGAAACAGCTCTTGGCAAACCTACTTTACCTCTTTTTATAGGCAATGTAATCCTTGTTTTTTCTAAATATTCTTTTTCGAAAAAAGGCGATGTACTTCTTGGTAATATATCTCTTAAAAGATTTACAAAATCTGTTTCTGTAACGATGTCTTCTATTTGATTTGCTGAAAAACCTGCAGCATATAAACCGCCAATAATTGCCCCCATACTTGTGCCACCAATATAATCTACCTGAACACCTGCTTTGTCAATTTCTTTTAAAACACTTATATGAGCAAAGCCTTTTGCACCTCCTCCACTTAAAACCAAACCGACTTTTGGTTGTTTTTTTTGGCTAAAAGACACTATAGAAATAAGTAAAAAAAAGAGTCCTAAAAAGTTTTTCATTTTTTTTGAGGATAAAAATATTGATGCACTTTAATCGCTCTGGCATTTCCAATAACTTCTTTTAAATCTTCCAAAGAAGCTTCTTTTACACGTTTCGCAGATTTAAATTTACGTAATAAAGTTGTAATTGTCTGTTTACCAATATCTGGAATTTGTTCTATCTCAGATTTTATAGCACTCTTGCTACGTTTATTTCTGTGAAACGTAATTCCAAATCTATGCGCTTCATTTCTTAAATACTGCGTAATTTTTAAAGTTTCAGATTTTTTATCAAGATATAAAGGAATAGGATCATCCGGATAATAGATTTCTTCCAAACGTTTTGCAATTCCGATTATGGCAATTTTTCCTCTTAAACCTAAAAGATCTAAACTTTTTAATGCAGATGATAGTTGCCCTTTTCCTCCATCGACAATAATCAACTGAGGTAATGATTCATCTTCAGCCAATAAGCGCTTGTATCTTCTATAAACAACTTCTTCCATCGACGCGAAATCATCTGGACCTTCCACTGTTTTTATATTATAATGTCGATACTCTTTCTTACTTGGTTTTCCGTCTTTAAAAACCACACAAGCAGCAACAGGGTGTGTTCCTTGGATATTTGAATTATCAAAACACTCTATATGTCTCGGCTCTTCAGAAAGACGTAAATCTTTCTTCATTTGCGCCATTATTCTTTTTACATGTCTGTCTGGATCTACTATCTGTGTCTGCTTAAATTGTTCTTGTCTATAGTACTTTGCATTTCTTTCGGAGAGTTCTACAATTCGTTTTTTATCACCTAATATAGGAATCGTCACTTTTACATTTTCTCCTAAATCAACTTTAAAAGGGGCGTAGATTTCTGGTGCTTGAGAAGCAAAACGTTGTCTAATTTCGACAATAAATAACTCTAATAATTGTTTGTCAGTTTCTTCTAATTTTTTCTTAATTTCTGTGGTATGAGATTGAATAATTGATCCGTTTGAAATCTTTAAAAAATTGGCATATCCATGTGTTTCATCAGAAATAATAGAGAACACGTCTACATTATTTATAGAAGGATTTATAATCGTGCTTTTTGATTGATAATTGCTTAATAAACTGAGTTTCTCTTTTATCTTTTGGGCTTCTTCAAACTCCATATTTTCTGCAAAGCGTAGCATCATTTCTTGAAACTTATCTAAACTTTCTTTGAAATTTCCTTTGAGAATATTTCTAATTTCTTTGATCGAATTGCTGTAATTTGCTTCGGTTTCTAAAGCTTCACAAGCACCTTTACAATTTTTTAAATGATACTCTAAACAAACTTTATATTTGCCTTCACTTATGTTTTTCAGACTTAAATCGTGAGCACAAGTTCTGATTGGATAGAGCTCCTTTATCAAATCTAATAAAACTCTTACAGTTCTTACAGATGTATAGGGGCCAAAATATTCTGAGCCATCTTTAATAACTCTTCTGGTGGAGAAAATTCTTGGAAAACGTTCATTTTTAATACAAATCCAAGGATAACTTTTATCATCTTTTAAAAGAACATTGTAACGTGGCTTGTACTTTTTAATTAAGTTATTTTCAAGTAAAAGTGCATCTGTTTCTGTATTAACGACGATGTGTTTTATACGAACAATTTTTTTTACTAAAACGCTAGTTTTACCATTTTCATGGTTTTTATTGAAGTAAGAAGCAACTCTTTTTTTTAGGTTTTTGGCTTTACCAATATAAATAATTACATCTTCCTTATCAAAATACTGATACACTCCAGGTTCATTTGGTAGGGTTTTAACTTGAAGTTCTAAAGATATAGACATGTTCAAAAATAATGCTTTTGAGGATATAAATTAGTCAATTCTATAATTGAATTCTGCTAAAAGTTTGTATGTACACAAACCATGACATATTTATCAAAAGATAATTAATTATAAAAAAAATGTAGAATCAAAAAGAAAGATGCTTTAAAGAAACACAAACTAGAGACCAACAACCTACTCTTATTCTTATCGAGCTTATACCAAGTTCTATTTCTTAATTTTTATGGTGGTTATCTTTCTATTGATAACAAGTTCTAATTTTATTCTTTATGGTTTTCTGTAAATTCTTTTACTTCTTTTTCTTCTTTCGGAAAAGCGTGTTTACTAAAAATAAAAAGTAAAGCTACACCAATAGTTATATAAGCATCGGCTGGATTAAAAATGTACTGAAAGAAAGTGAATAAATCACCTCCAATAAATGGAATCCATTCAGGTAAATTTCCACTCCAAATAGGAAAATAAAACATATCTACTACTTTCCCATAAAATAATTCTCCAGTAGTAATTTCTGGAAACATCGTCGCTACTTTACGAGTTGGATGATCAAAAATAACTCCGTAGAAAACAGAATCTATAATATTACCAACAGCACCAGAAAAAATAAGTGAAATACCAACGATAACTGCATTATGAACCTTACTTTTTATGTTGCTTATTAACCAATATATAATTGCGGAAACAGCAACCAATCTAAATAACGTTAAGAAGAGTTTACCTGTTTTCCCACCAAATTCAAAACCCATTGCCATTCCGTTATTTTCAACAAAAAGAATTTTAAACCAATCAAAAATCACAACCTCTTCTCCTAAGATAAAGTTTGTTTTTATATAAATTTTTATAATTTGATCTAAAGTTATTGCAAATATTATAGTACCAATTGCTAGGTTCTTTTTGGACATATTTTTTGAATTTGTGTTCACAAAAATAACACTATTATTGTATTTATTTAGTTGTTAAGAAAATATTAGCTTTTATTGTTACTACAGAAAAATTATTTTTATTTTTCTGTATTTTTTTTATATAATTTTTTTTATAAAAAAGTGTATCAACTTTTATTTTACCAGTTTTAGAAGTTACATTAATATTTGAGTTTTTAAGCGTTCCATAAACACTTCCTTCATACAATTTTATGGATACATTTGCTTTGACTTGGTTTAATTTTACGATTCCTTTTTCTATGAAAATGGTTACATCTTCTTGATAATTTTTAGATTCTATGTTGATTTCATCTCCAAAGATAGTGACCTTTTTTCCTTTAGGAATTTTTATAATTACAAAAGCTCTGTGCAACCTTTTAGTAATATATTTTCTAAAAACAGTTTCCTCTGTTTGTATTTCAGCTATTTTAAATTCAACTTTTAGTACATCATTTTTATTTTCTAAAAAAATATGCTGATCATTAATGTTTTCTGCAAACAACGTAATTTCTATAAAACCTGATGTTGAATTTTCTAATACAAAATTATCTAAACCAATTGTTGAAATTTCAATTTCTTTAGATTGGCTTTCAAATTTTTCTACAACTTTCTTTTGCGATAAAATTACAGATGAAAATAATAAAAATAAAAGGATGAAATTATTTTTCGTTGAACAAAAAAAACTTCTACAAGAGAAGCTTTTTTTGTAATGTATTATAAACAAAATTATTATTGTTTACGTTTTGCCTCTATGCTTAAAGTTGCATGAGGTACTAATTTTAAACGTTCTTTCTGAATTAACTTACCCATAACTCTACAAACACCATAAGTGCCGTTTTCAATTCTTAACAAAGCATTTCTTAAGTCTCTAATAAATTTTTCTTGTCTAATTGCTAACTGCATATTTGACTCCTTATTCATTACTTCAGAGCCTTCATCAAAAGATTTAAATGATGGAGAAGTGTCGTTTGTTCCGTTATCAGCATCATTTTTATACGCTGCTTTTAACAAAACTAAATCTTCTTCTGCTCTTTCAATTTTTTTATCTATGATTAACTTAAACTCTTGTAAATCTTCTTTTGAATACTTTAGTTGTACGTCTGACATAACTCTTACAATTTTTCAATTAATATTTTACTTTTTATGGTATCAAACTCAATCTCTGTACCATACTTTAATTCATCCACAAAAACCAATTCCTTCGTTAATGTTTCACTCATAATATACTCCCTGTTCTCAGAAATAGATTGGTGTAAGTTTTCAAAATTTAAAACCGTTAATTTAATTTTATCCGTTACTTCTAAACCAGTGTCTTTACGTGCATTTTGTATTCTGTTTACCAATTCTCTGGCTACACCCTCTTTACGTAAATCTTCGGAAATAGTAACATCTAAGGCTACTGTTAACGAACCTTCATTTGCAACTAACCAACCTTCAATATCTTTTGATGAGATCTCTACATCTGAAAGTTCTAAAGTAATATCTTTTCCATTAATAGCAAGAAGAATGTTTTTATCTTTTTCAATTTTGTTAATATCTTCTTGATTGAACTTTTGAACTTCAGCTGCTATAAAACGCATATCTTTCCCAAACTTCGGACCTAGTGATTTAAAATTTGGTTTAATTTGTTTGATTAAAATATCTGAAGCATCCTCTAAAATCTGAATTTCCTTAATATTTACTTCATGCTTAATTAAGTTTGCAACAGCTAAAATTTCTTCTTTTTGTTGCTCATTATCAACAGGAATCATAATTTTTTGTAATGGTTGACGCACTTTGATTTTCTCTTTTGCTCTTAATGATAAAACTAAAGAAGATATTATTTGTGCATTTTCCATTTTACGTTCCAAGCTTTTGTCAACAAAAATTGCATCATATTTTGGGAAATCTGATAAATGAATACTTTCTGATGTTTCTTTAGCAGTTACAGAATTCAAATCTTGATACAATCTATCCATAAAAAACGGAGCAATTGGCGCACTTAATTTTGCAATTGTATTCATACAAGTATACAAAGTTTGATACGCAGAAATTTTATCTGTTTGATAATCTCCTTTCCAAAAACGTCTTCTACTCAAACGCACGTACCAGTTACTTAAATAATCTTGTGTAAAATCTGATATTGCTCTGGCAGCCCTTGTTGGCTCGTATTCCGCGTAGAATTTATCAACTTTATTTATTAAAGTATGTAATTCTGATAAAATCCATCGGTCTATTTCTGGTCTTTTTTCTAAAGGGATATCTGCTTCTTCATAAGAAAAACCATCAATATTTGTATATAAAGTAAAGAACGAATAGGTATTATATAAAGTTCCGAAAAACTTACGTTTTACTTCTTCAATTCCTTCTAAATCGAATTTTAAATTATCCCAAGGATTTGCATTTGCAATCATATACCAACGTGTTGCATCTGCACCATACGTTGATAAGGTTGTAAACGGGTCTGTTGCATTCCCTAAACGTTTAGACATTTTATGCCCTTTTTTATCTAAAACTAAACCATTAGAAACTACGTTCTTATAGGCAACAGAATCAAAAACCATTGTAGAAATTGCATGTAACGTATAAAACCAACCACGTGTTTGGTCTACTCCTTCAGCTATAAAATCTGCTGGAAAAGATTCGTTCTCATCAATTTTTTGTTTATTTTCAAATGGGTAATGCCATTGTGCATATGGCATAGAACCAGAATCAAACCAAACATCAATTAAATCGTTTTCACGTTTCATTGGTTGCCCTGACGCTGACACTAATACAATTTCATCAACAATATTTTTATGTAAATCTATTTTTGCGTAGTTTTCTTCAGTATTGTTACCCACTTCAAAATCTTCAAAAATATCCTTTGCTAAAACGCCAGCTTCAACAGCTTTTGCCATTTCATCTTTTAATTCTTTAACAGAACCAATACAAATTTCTTCTTTACCATCTTCTGTTCTCCAAATTGGCAATGGAATTCCCCAATAACGTGAGCGAGATAAATTCCAATCGTTTGCATTTGCTAACCAATTTCCAAAACGACCAGTTCCTGTAGATTCAGGTTTCCAGTTAATGGTTTTGTTCAAGGCGTGCATTCTATCTTTTACATCTGTTACTTTTATAAACCAAGAATCTAATGGGTAATATAAAATTGGTTTGTCTGTTCTCCAACAATTTGGGTAACTGTGCTTGTATTTTTCAACCTTAAAGGCTTTATTTTCTATTTTTAATTTAATAGCTAACTCAACATCAATCGATTTTTCTGGAGCTTCACCATCTTTATAATATTCGTTCTTCACATATTTACCCGCAAATTCACCCATTTCTGGTCTAAATTTTCCTTGTAAATTAACTAACGGAACTAAATTATCATTTTCATCTTTTACCAACATTGGTGGAATTTCTGGTGTTGCTAGTTTTGCAACAATAGCATCATCTGCTCCAAAGGTTGGCGCTGTATGCACAATTCCTGTTCCATCTTCTGTCGTCACAAAATCCCCAGAAATTACTCTAAAAGCATCCTGTGGATTATCATTTGGAAGACAGTAATCTAAGATTTGTTCGTATTTAATATCAACTAAATCTTTACCAATAAACTCTTTTACAACATAAAAAGGGATTTTTTTATCTCCTAAATTATAAGAGCTTAACTCTTCTGAGGTTTTAACCTCTACATTATTTTTCCCTCCAAATTGTTTACCAATTAATTTTTTAGCTAAAATTACTTTTGTAGGTTCAAATGTATATTGATTAAAAGTATCTACTAAAACATATTCTATTTTAGGTCCAACTGTTAATGCTGTATTACTTGGTAAAGTCCAAGGAGTTGTAGTCCAAGCTATAAAATAAATGGTTCCTTCATTTTGTAAAAAGTCTGGAAGCGTATTTTCTACAGCTTTAAATTGTGCAACAACAGTAGTGTCTGTTACATCTTGGTAAGTTCCTGGCTGATTTAATTCGTGAGAACTTAAACCCGTTCCTGCTTTTGGTGAATATGGCTGAATTGTGTACCCTTTGTAAATTAATTTTTTATTATAAATCTGCTTTAATAGCCACCAAACAGATTCCATATATTTTGGTTCGTAGGTAATGTATGGATCTTCCATATCTACCCAATACCCCATTTTCTGAGTTAGATCATTCCAAATACCTGTGTAACGCATCACTGCTTTTCTACAAGCTGCGTTATAATCTTCTACAGAAATTTTTTGACCGATGTCTTCTTTGGTAATTCCTAACTCTTTTTCTACACCCAATTCTATTGGTAAACCATGCGTATCCCAACCAGCTTTACGCTTCACTTGGTATCCTTTCATGGTTTTATAACGTGGAAAAATATCTTTAATAGCTCTAGCTAAAACATGGTGTACACCTGGCAAACCATTTGCAGAAGGTGGTCCCTCAAAAAACACAAATGGTTTTGCATTTTCTCTTGAAGTTACACTTTTTTCGAAGATGTTGTTTTCTTGCCAATAATTAAGAATTTCTTCTCCAACTTTTGGTAAGTCAAGTCCTTTATATTCAGGGAATTTCGCTTTCATTTTCTATCATTTCTAATAAGAATGCGAAAATAAGGATTTTCTTGTAATTTTTGATCTTTGAAAGTCGCAAAGTTACAAAGTGATAAAAAATTGCAAAGTTGCAAAGCAATCGAAGCTTAAACTTTATTATGCGATTACTTTAAGTATTAGAGTGTGAAATTATAAACCTCTTTCGTCTTTTATTTTTTCATATGCAGACTGTATGCTTTGAAACTTTTCATTAGCTCCTTTTAAATGCTCTTCCCCTAAACCTTGTAATTTATCTGGATGGTACTTTTTTACCATTTTTCTGTATCCGCTCTTTACTTCAGCATTAGAGGCAGATTTTTCTATTTCTAAAATCTTGTATGCATTTTCTGAAGCATTATAAAACATCGCTTTTATAGACTCAAAATCATATTGATTTATATATAAATATCCTGCAATTCTTTTAATCTCTTCAACTTCTGATAAAGAAACAAAATCATCTGATTTTGCAATACCAAATAAGAAATGTAATAATTGTAAACGAGAAGCGTGAGACATATGCTCTCTAACCTGAATACAAACTTGCCTTGCTGAAACTTCTTTCTTTATGATTCCTTTAAAAAGCTTAAAAGCATTATTCGCTCTTTCTTTTCCATACATGTTCAAAAACTGACTTCTTACAAAATCCAATTCTCTTTGATCAATTTTGCCATCAGACTTTATAACAATAGATGCTAAAACTAAAAGACTCATTTCAAAATCTCCTGATTGAGTATCTGTTTCTATGCTTCCTTTTTCAACATTACGTTGATATTCCATTTGCTCTTCGGTTAAATCATCTTCAGAAAAACCATCCACAAAACTACCAATCGCAAAACCTAATGCTGCCCCAATAGGACCTCCTAAACTAAAGCCTAAACCGGCACCTATCCATTTAGTAAAACTTCCCATACAATATTTTAATTTTGCGACAAATATAAGAAAAGAAGGTTATTTAAGTAAAAAAGAATATTATATCGATTTTATTGATGCACTTATAAAAAACAAGAATTAATTTTCAACTTGAATTGTGCTGTTTTTATCTTTACCTTTGCAACTTAAAATTTAGACAATTATGTATCCAGAAGAATTAGTAAAACCAATGCGCGACGAGTTAATCAACGCTGGTTTTGAAGCATTATATACAAATGAAGACGTAGAAAAAGCGTTAGCAAAAGAAGGTACAACTTTAGTAGTGGTAAACTCTGTTTGTGGTTGTGCAGCAGGTACTGCAAGACCAGGAGCAGTTGCTTCTTTAGGTGTAGATAAAACACCAACTAATTTAACAACTGTTTTTGCTGGTGTAGAAAAAGAATCTACTCAAAAAGCAAGAGAGTATATGATTCCTTTCCCACCATCATCACCCGCAATTGCCTTATTTAAAGATGGTAATTTGGTGCACATGTTAGAGCGTCATCATATAGAAGGTAGATCTGCACAAATGATCGCACAAAACCTAGCTGCGGCATATAATGAGCACTGTTAAAATTTACTGTTAAAATCCACTTTTTTAAAGTGGGTTTTTTTTTAATTAAAACTAAAAATATGGCAACTTTATTTTCTAGCTACACAAAAGATGAGCTTTTAAAAAAATTGAAGAAGCAAAGAAAGATGGCACTAATTCAAGGTTTTGTTATCTTCTTAATGATTATTTTCGCCATCTTTACAACGATAGAAAATGGGATTTCTGTTCAAACCTTTTTGCCTTTATTTTTTAGCCCGATGTTAGCTGTAATGTTCTTTGAAATCAAAAAAATAAAGAAAGAAATCACTTCAAGAAAATAGTATGGACAAAGAAACCATTATACAAAACACCATTAAATTTGTAAAAACAGAATTAAAAAATGCAGAAGGTGGTCATGATTGGTTTCATATTGAACGTGTTTATAAAAATGTGCTATTAATTTCTAAAGATGAAAAAGTTGATGCTTTCGTAGTTTCTTTGGCAGCGCTTTTACATGACATTGCAGATCCTAAGTTTTATAACGGAGATGAAACTATTGGCCCAAAAGTAGCCACTAATTTTTTAAAAGAACAAGAGGTTGATACTACTATTATAGCGCATGTAGTAAACATCATTAAACACATCTCTTTTAAAAATTCTTTTGACAAAAAGGCTGAAAAATTCAATTCTAAAGAATTAGAAGTTGTGCAAGATGCTGACAGGTTAGACGCAATTGGAGCGATAGGAATTGCGCGTTGTTTTAATTATGGCGGATTTAAAAACAGAGCTTTGTATGATCCTGAAATTGCACCAAATTTAAACATGACTAAAGAGGAATATAAAAACGCTGATGCGCCAACCATCAATCATTTTTATGAAAAATTATTGTTGCTAAAAGATAAAATAAATACGGTTACTGGAAAAAAGATCGCCGATAATAGACATCAATTTATGGAGCTATTTCTTCAACAATTTTATGATGAGTGGAATGGAAAACTATAATTTTAATTCTCTTTTGCAACTTCTAAAGCAGTAATCTTATATTCTAAGGTAGATAACTCATCACCACTTTCAATTATTTTTTCTACAGTTAAACTTTTATTAGAATTTATAAAATCTAAAATTTCTTTACTTTTAAAAGTATAATATTCTATTGCTTTGTCAATTTTATTTTTCATGATATTTGTCTTACTGAATTAAATTTTTCATTTCACTTCTATATTTTAATGCACTTTTACCTGTGAAGATTTTAAACAACTTATTAAAATGAGAAAAATTATTAAATCCACACTCAAAACTTACATCTGTAATACTCATATTACTTTCTGCTAATAGTTTAGTTGCATGAACAACTCTATACTCATTCACTAATTTTGTAAATGTTTTGCCTGTTGATTTTTTAAAATACCTGCAAAAAGCAGGAACCGTCATGCTAACTATTTCAGAAATTTCATCTAAACTAATATGTTCTTTAAAATGGTCGTTAATATGTTTGTAAACAACTTCGATCTTATTACTATCTTGCTGTATGGCTTCAAAAGCAAATCCATTAGCGTTTAACAAAGTGTAATCCCCTGTTGTTGCTAAATCATTTAATATTTCTAAAAAGGAAGTAATTCTATGAACACCATCTAATTCTACAAGTCTTTCTATTTTAGCACCTATTCTTTGTTTTATTTCTATATTAAATCGAATTCCTTTTTTTGCTCGTTCAAAAAGAGCATCAATAGCATGCATTTCTGGAATATTAAAGAAATCATTACCTAAAAAATCTGGCTTAAATTGTATTAAGGTTTCAGAACCATTTGTTGTTAAACGGTCTAAATAACCAACATGCGGTAAATTAGAACCGATTAATACTAGTTGACTATTATTAAAATAACTTATATGATTTCCTATGTGTCTTTTACCCTTTCCTTTATTTACATATACCAATTCTATTTCTGGGTGAAAATGCCAAAAGGGTGTGTTTGTTTTTAAAAACTCTACATGTTTTTTTACCAATAAAGAAGTACCAAAGTTAGGAGTGATTTTTTCAAGTGTTGGTTTTTTCTGTATCATATTACAAAAATACGACACATAAAAGAGATTATCTATATAGAATTATCACTTTTATATACTAAATTAACTTTACATAGATTTAACATTGAATAACCTGTTAATTTAGCACACAAACCGACCAATTGTGTTGTTTTTAGATTGTGGTTCTTCTTATAAATTTGTGGTATAAAATAAAGATTGTATAGATCAAAGAAGAAATTTTATGTACAACAGTAATTGTGTTTTTCGCAAGCCATTATTTTATTCAACTCATAATAATAGAGTTTTTGATAACAAATAAAAGTGAATAATTCTTAAAAAATAACATGATAAAAACAAAAGTATTAGTAGTCGCTTTTTTACTAGGAGCATTTGTAAACTATGCAAATAACACTGATTTAAATAACGTATTAAATGCTGAAAAAGTAACAATAGAATTTAATGATGTAAAAGAAGGACACATTCTAACAATTAAAGACAATTACGGAACTATTCTTTATTCAGAAAATGTAATTACAAAAGGTAAACTTGTCAAAAATTTTGATTTCTCAAAACTAAAAAATGGAAATTACTCATTCGAATTAAATAAAGATTTTGAAATTATTGTTAAAACGTTAGAAGTTAAAAACAAAAAAGTAATTTTTAATGAAGGTTCTAAAAAGGTAATTTTTAAACCAGTAATAAGAAACAAGAAAAATATTTTAATGATTTCTCAAATTGCTTTTGATAAAAAACCTACAAAAGTTGTATTGTTTTTTGATGATGAAATTATTTATTCAGAAACTATAAAAGGCGAAGTTATATTAAACAGAGTTTACAAATTAGATAAAGAAGTAAAAGGAAATTATAAAGTTATTATTTACAATAACAATAGAAGTTATGTTCACGACTTTATAATATAGGTACTGTTAATAGGTATCATATTTATTGATTGGGAACTTAATAAAAAACGAGCCTTAATTGGCTCGTTTTTTTATTCTTATTTTCTTAAAAAACTTTAAGCTCCAGGAAAATTAGGCTTTCTTTTTTCTAAAAAAGCAGTTGTACCTTCTTTAAAATCGTCTGTTCCAAAACAATTTCCAAATTCATTGATTTCAACATCAAAACCGTTTGTTCCATCTACAAAATTTGCATTTACAGCTTTAATTGCTCCAGAAATTGCAACGGATGAATTTCTCATAATTTTACTAGCAATCTTTTCTGCTAAAGGCAATAATCCTTCTTGCGTTGTTACATGATTTACCAAACCACAACTCAATGCATCTTCGGCAGAAATCATACCCGCAGTCATAATTAATTCCATTGCTTTTCCTTTACCCACTAATTGAGGCAAACGTTGTGTACCTCCATAACCAGGAATTACTCCTAAAGAAACTTCGGGTAAACCCATTTTTGCATTGTCGGATGCAATTCTAAAATGACAAGCCATAGCCAACTCTAAACCACCGCCTAAAGCAAAACCATTTACGGCAGCTATTACTGGTTTTGATAATTTTTCGATAAAATCAAACAACATTTCTTGTCCTTTTCTCGCTAAAGAACCTCCTTCATCAACAGAAAAATTTGCGAATTCGGAAATATCTGCACCTGCAACAAAAGCTTTTTCCCCACTTCCAGTAAGTACAATTACTTTAACATCTTCATCATTTTCTAAAGCTTCAAAAGCGTCTCTTAACTCATGAATTGTTAGACTGTTTAAAGCGTTTAATTTTTTTGGTCTATTGATTGTTACTTTGGCAAAAGCGTTACTTTTTTCAATTAAAATATTAGTAAATTTCATATTTTATGATTTTTTAAAACTAGTTGTTTTTATTTTTATTCTTTTGGTAAAATTACAGTAAAAATAGTTCCTTTTTCTTCTTCTGATATGAAAGAAATTGTCCCTTCATAAGCTTCTATAATGTTTTTAATCATTGGTAAGCCAAGCCCCATTCCACTAGATTTTGTTGTAAACTTTGGCTCAAAAATTAAATCTTTAACATCCTCAGCAATTCCTTTTCCATTGTCAGAAACCACAATTTTTATATCCTTTTTTTCTAATAAAACAACAACATTAATTATTGGATTTTCTTCATTCTCTGATGCATGCATCGCATTTTTAACCAAGTTTGTTACAATCCTAATCAATTGTGTTTTGTCTAAATCTGCAAATAACTCATCCTCTTTCGGAGCATAATTAATAAAATCTTCGTTAAAAATATCTAAGGCTAATTTTACAACACTAATTACTTCAATTCTTTCTCTTTTTTGTGTTGGCATTTTTGCAAAATCTGAAAAAGCAGAAGCAATAGAACTCATTACATCTATTTGCTGGATTAAGGTTTTGCTATATTCTGCTAATTTTTCTTTAATTTTTTTATCTTCAGGATTAAATTTTCGCTCAAAACTTTGAACAGTCAAACGCATAGGGGTCAGGGGATTTTTAATTTCATGTGCCACCTGTTTTGCCATTTCTCTCCAAGCCTGTTCTCGCTCGCTTCTTGCTAATTTCGCAGCGCTTTCTTCGAGCTGATCTATCATATTATTATATGCTTCTACTAAACTCTCAATTTCTGAACTTGCCGCATTTAAAATAATTTTCTCATTGCGTTTATTTAAACGGGTTTGCTGCATTTTATCAGAAATAGTCTGAATGGATCTTGTAATATAACTTGATAAAAAATATGCTAAAGCAATGGCAATTAAAAACATTAATAAGTACACCAAACCTAATCTAGAAAGAAACTCTCTCAACTCTTTTTCTATTTCAGAATTATCCTGAGTAAATTGTAATTCAATGATTCCAATTCTTTTAAATTTAGGGCCATTTATATATGAATATGAAGTTTGATATCCTGTACCACCTTTCTCTCTTGTTTTTAAGATTTCATGATTAGAATTTTGTGCTAATTCTATAATAATTTCTTCTGAAAGTGGTACTGATTCTAACTTTTCAAAAGCACTTGCAATAGATGATTTTAAAAGATTTCCTTTTAAATCATAAATAGAAATATTTAATTTATTTATAGAAGATATTTCATAAATACGCTCTTGAAAGATTTTAGTTAAATTTTCTGTTTTCACAGGATAAGTTGTTTTATTTTTCAACTCTAAATCTATGGTTTGTTTTGTCGTAGCCTCTTTACGTTCGAAACGCAAAATATTATAATCTGTTGTTTGCTCATCATATTGATAAACTGTAACACCTAAAATTAATATTGATGCCAAAAGCACCAACAAAATCATAGATAAAAAAATGCGGATTCTAAGTGATATATTTTTAAATATTTTCAAGAAAATTAGTTTTTTTTATAAGTACCAAAAAGCATTCCAAAAACAACAATTAAAAGAAAATTATTAACTTTCATTTTAATGAATTTTAGAGGTACAAGATAGGTAAATTAAAAAGGGAGAACAATACAGACATTAAGATGAAACCAACGGTAAAAACTTGCTTCTAAATTTTATGATAAGTGGAATGCCTCTCGCTAGGATCCAAAAAGTAAAAGCAATCCAAATGGCTACTAATTTGTAATCTAGCCAATCAAAAAACAAAAGTGTCGGAATAAAAACAAAACCAGTAGAAAGAATTAACAGGTTTCTCAAATATTTCATTTCACCCATCCCTTTAAACATTCCGTCAAAAATAAAAGTAATTGCACTTATTGGTTGTGTTAAAATTACAATCCAAAAAACATGGTAAAATTGCTCTAAAACCAGAGGATCTTTTGTGAAAATCTGACCAATAAAATCATAAAAAACGAATCCAAGAACAGCAATAATCATTCCCATAAAGAAACCATATTTAGCAAGTTTACTGCTTAACATTAACAATGTCTTATAATCTTTTGAGCCTAATAATTTACCTGATAAAATGTTTCCTGCACTTGAATATCCGTCAATCATAAAAGCACCTAAAAGCCAAAGGTTTAAACCAATTGTATAAGCTGCAATATATTCTTTTCCGTAATCGGTTGCATAAGCAGTAGCGAAAAATAAGGCCGTATTTAATGCAATTGTTCGTATAAAAAGGTTGCCAATCATACCTAATAAACGTGGAATTTCTTTATGAAAAGGGAAACTTAATTTTAATGAAATAGCTGTTTTATTTAGTAATAAAATCAATGCAATTACTGCCATCGTAATTTGTGCAATTATACTTGCATAAGCCGCTCCTTCTATATTCATTGCGGGTATAAATCCTTCAATACCGTAGACAAAAGCAATATCTAAAACAACATTTAATAATGCACCAATAATAGCAATTACCATTGGGTAATAAGTATTCTGTAAACCTCTGAAAATTCCAAAAACGGCAAACACGAAAAGTGAAAATGGAAATCCAAAAATTCTGATTTTAAAATAGGTAACACAAAAATCCAAAACGGTTCCTGAAGCATTATAAAATTGAAAAATCTGTTTTGCAAACGGGTACGAAATTGCTAAAACGAATAGACTTCCAGCAACTACAATTGCAATTGCTTGAACAGGTAGCGTTTTAATCTCGTCCAATTTATTAGCACCTACATATTGTGAAATTATGGAAGAAATTGCACTTCTAATTTGACCAAAAACCCAAATTAGCATAGAGATAAATGCACCAACAATACCAACTGCAGCTAAACTTTCTGTAGCATTTACATCAATATTACCTATAATTGCAGTATCTGTTATAGATAGCAACGGTTCTGCAATACCAGCAATTAAAGCAGGAATAGCTAATTTATTAATATGCTTGAAGCTAATATTGGTTTTCACTAAAAAATGTTTTTTACAAAGGTACATATCTAAAAGTCTGAAAAGCTTTTACTTTCTGAAAAATGAGTAACTTTGCAGCATAAAAAAATTGATCATGCAACACATTTTAGTCCCTATCGGATCTACAAAAAGCGCACAAAATACATTACAATATGCAATTGATTTTGCTTCAGAGATTGATGCTAAAATTTTAGTTTTTAGAGCGTATAGTGCTCAAACAAAAGCTGGAACGATCATTAATATTGATAGTATTATTGAACGTGAAACAAATTTGTACTTACGAACAATGGTAAATTCTGTTGATAGAAAAAATGTGGATGTAAAATTGATTGCTGCGAAAGGTTCGGTTATTGATAGCGTCGAATCTATTGATAACGAATTAGGAATAGATCTTATTATTGTTGGAGCCAAAAGCAATTCAATTAAAGAAGAAATTTTCTTAGGTAAAACCGCTGGGAGTCTTGTAAAGAAAACTAATTTACCAATATTAACAGTTCCTGATGGATATAAATATATTGCTATTAAAAATATTCTAATGGCTTTTAAATCTGGAATTGTAAAAAGTAAAACAGCTTTAAAACCATTAAAGTTTATTGTGAGTAAATTTAACTCTGATGTAAATTTATTACTGGTAAAAACACCTAATTACACGGACGAAGATTTAGTTTTAAATAAAGATTTAGAGCAATTAAAATCTTCTTTATCGATTACTGAACAGGCAACTACTTTTCAAGGTGTTTTAGAACATTTTCAAAAACATAAACCTAATTTGTTGTGTGTTTTTACTCGTAAAAGAGGCTTCTTTAAAAAATTATGGGAAAAAAATACTATTTTAAAAGAAGAATTTAATACAAGTGTACCTTTATTAATTTTGAAAGGGAAGAATTAATATTTTAAATCGGCAGGCTCTATAAAACCAATTGCTGGATTATAAATTTCTTTGATATATAATTTTATCTCGACTAAAAATTCATCTAATTTTTCTTGGGTAATGATTGTATCTGGACTTCTGTAATTTGATGAAAAGTTAATTGCTAAAAACTCTTGATTTAAATTTTTAAAAGAAAATATACCTGCTTTTATATTTTTAGAAAAGTCATGTTTTTTACTTTTAGAATACAAAAAAGCATATAATAAAACCTGAATAGCTTTGAACTGTTCTCTTTCTCTTAATTGATCAAAATTTAGTACTTTTAATTCAGAACTTTTCACCATTCCAGATTTATAATCTATAATTCTAATTTCTCCATTTAACTCATCAACTCTATCTACATTTCCATGGATTCTTATGGGAAAATCTATCCCGTCTATTTCTATTTCTGCTGATAAATTTTCTTCTGTAGCAATAATTTTTAATTGATTATTTTCATCTTTCAACAACTTCTTTTCTTGTGCTAAAAAATTTATAACAAACCGATTCGCAACTTCAAAAATTAATCGATTTTTCCCTGTCCTAAGATCCCCATTTTTAAACTGAAGTTTAAAATGTTTTACAATCAGATCTTTGGTTATTTTTTCCATTTGTAAAATGGCGTCAACATTTAAAAACTCACCTATAAACGGTTTATATAACTCATCTAAAGTTTCATGCACAACAGTACCTAAAGTATTGTAGGCAATAGTTTCTTCTACATCATCGAATTCCTTTATTCTTATAATTTTCTGTTTATAAAATGCAACAGGATTATATAAGTAATTCGTTAAGGAGGAAGGAGAGAAACCAGATTTTGCTAGTTCTTTTAATCGCTCAAAAACCAAATCATTTTTAGAAATTTCTTTTAATGCAACTTTTTGAGCAACCACTTTTGGAGAAACAATTTTCTGAACAATATCTGTTCTCATCATTTCTAATTGCGTTACAAATCTACTTTTTTCACCACTTCCAAAAACATCATGTTCTGTATTATATAAGATAAAAACATTTTTTGCTCTTTGCAGTAATCTAAAAAAGTGATACGAAAAAATGGCATCTTTTTCTCGGTAAGTTGGTAGGCCAAATTCAATTTTTACGTCAAAAGGAATAAAGGAATTTTGTTGGCTGCTAGCGGGTAAAACTCCTTCGTTTGCTGATGCTAAAATGATGTTCTCAAAATCTAAAACACGGGTTTCAAGCATTCCCATTAATTGTAACCCTTTTAAAGGTTCTCCTTGAAAAGATAAACTTTCTGAGGATATTAACTGTTTAAAAAACTGGGATAATATTTTTAAATCTGTAAAATAGTGAAACTCATTTTGCAGTGTTTTTAACTGTGTAAATACTGTGTGAAAACGAAATAAATATTCTTTTTCTAAAGAGTTTACGTCCTCTTTTAAAAGATTGATTAAGTCTAAAATTCTGTCAATAAAAACTTCAACAATATCAAAAGGTTTGAATAAGTTTAAAACTACATTTTTAACTTCTAAAGTTTGATCTTCTAAAAATTTTAAAAGTCTATCTTCACTGATAAATGTCTGATTTTCTTTTGCAATTTCGGATGTAAAATCATCTATAGTAGAAATTAAACCATAAATAGATTGATGCTTAAAGAAGCGAATTACATCTTTATAATAAAACTCATTTACACTCTTTTTTTGCAATTTTTCTTGAGAAACAAATAATTGAAAAACAGAAAACAACAAACTTGTTGTTGGAATATCCTTTAAAGGGTAGCCCATGGTAATGTTAATTGCTTTGATGTTTTTTGGCAATGAATTTAGTGTAATTGGCAGCAAAGTTTCATCTGCTAAAACCAATGCTGTGTTTTTAAAATTTGGGTTTTCTTCTAAAATTTCACCAATATACTTTATTTGTGTATTATTTTTTGCAGCACCAATAACCTGTATTTTTTTTGGTGATAAAAATGTGTTTCCTAAAGATTTAAGTTTATTGTTTTGAAAATATTTCCACTCTTTTTTATATTTTCTAATAAATTTTCCTGCTTGATGATTTGAATTGAAAAATGCCTCATCAATGTCCCAATAAATTTCAGAGTTTCCATTCTCTAATACTTTCTGGAACAGCAACTCTTCAGCTTTATTTAATGCATTAAAACCAATAAAGAATATTTTTTTACTTTCATTGTTTTTTAAAAAACCATCAATTTTTTTTGATGCTTCTCTATACATTAAACCTTGATAACCTATATTCTCATAAATTAAAAATTGATAAAAAGCAGTATAATATGTGTGGAGCTTTTCTAAAAAAGAATAATGATCTTTCATCAATTCCGTTTCTTTAAAAGTACCTTTTACAGACCATTTTCTTAAGCGCTCAATATCTCTTAAATAAATAAAAATATCTTTAGAGTTTATTAAATGTTGGTCAATCTCATTAAAATCTTGCAATACCGTTAATGCCCAAGAAGAAAACGTATCAAAAGAATCAGGATTTTTCTCTACACTTTTATAAATGGTGTAAAAATGAAATAATAATTGAATATTATCTACCTTTTGAACTCCCGAAACTTCCTGAATAAACTGTTCTATATTTAACATCTCTGGCAAAAAACCTACAGAAATCTTATCTTTAAATGTCTGTTTTACAAATACTTTTGCTCTTTGTGAAGGCAATACAAAAAGAACATTTTCAAATGAATTTGTAGTTTGTAAAATATCATCTAAAGTTTCAGAAATAAAAGATTGCATAGCTTTTTTTTGGTTTTCTAAATTACAAAAACTTACATTTATACGTCTTTAATCTTTAATTTTTTTTTAATGACTGATGAATTACATATTGTTGGCATTCAAGCTGATTTATTTTGGGAGAATCCAGTGGAGAACCTCGCCTACTTTGAAAAAAAAATAAATAGTTTACCAGAAAATACGGATTTAATTGTTTTACCTGAAATGTTTACAACTGGTTTTA
>MDTF01012897.1_pt1 | contig 53086 bp, 50 predicted proteins | sample 811191 | NCBI WGS metagenome assembly MDTF01 (sample SAMN05326649, study PRJNA326480) | marine metagenome | isolation source: seawater | place: Southern Ocean | collected 2011 | reverse complement strand
CCACGTTGATAGGCTGGATGTGGAAGCGCAGTAATGCGTGTAGCTGACCAGTACTAATAGCTCAATTGGCTTGATTTATGCACTGAAAAAAATTTTTAACGATTGTAGTATTGACAATAAATTTATAACTAATTTTTTAAAATTTAATGATAAATAAAAAAATTATTGTAATCGGGAGTTCAGGTTTTATTGGTACCAATCTTTGCAATAAACTTAAAAAAAATAAATTAAAATTCAAATCTTTAAGTACAAAGAACTGCGATTTACTAAAATCATCGTCTGTAAAATATTTAAAAAAAAATATAAAAAGAAATGATATAGTTGTTTTTGTATCGGCTATTGCTCCATGTAAAAATATTCATGAACTAACTAAAAATTTAGACATGCTCACTCCTTTGTTGGAGTTATCAAAAACTATAAAACTCTCTCAAATTATCTATATTAGTTCTGATGCTGTCTACAAAGACACAATAAAAAAAATAAATGAAAACTCAACTGTTGAGCCTAATTCAATACATGGATTGATGCATCAAATTAGAGAGAACATATTAAGCCTAACCTTTAAAAAAATAATTGCCATAGTTAGACCGACGCTGGTCTACGGAGCTCTTGATACACATAATGGCTATGGACCAAATCTTTTTGCAAGAAAAGCTTTAAAAAATGAAGATATAAAAATCTTTGGCAATGGAGAAGAAATAAGAGATCACGTTCTAGTTGATGACGTGGTAGATTTAATTTTTAATATAATTGTTAAAAAACATAATGGAATTTTCAACGCAGTAAGTGCAAATCCAGTAAGTTTTTTAGATTTAGCCAAACTAATAATTAAGAGATTAAAAAGTAAATCAAAAATTGTTAGAATTAAAAGAAATGGTCCAATGCCTCATAACGGTTTTAGATGTTTTGGTAGAAAAAATATTAAAAAAAAATTTCCGAGCTTAATTCCAACCCCTTACAGACATGGCATCAATGACCTTAAAGAAATAAGAAAGTTGTAAATTTTACAATTTTTTATGCCAGCTTGAAGTAAAACCAAAAGCTTTGTCATCAATAATTACATCATAAGAGGGTTTTCCCATTAATAATTTATGAAATTTAAGATTCCATTTTTTTAACTGGTTTAATGTTAGCTCATAGCCTTTTTTATTTGCTAATTTAATATTTTCTTTTGATCTCCCCATGAATCGAGAGGTATATATAAATATATAATTTCCTTCATCATAGAGTTTATTTATAACTTTTATAGAAGATTTAATTGGTTTCGACTTTGTATAGTAGTTTTTTTTTGTTTTACAGATCACTCCATCTAAATCAAAGCAATACTTTTTTTTGAATTTAGATAAATTTAATTTTTTTGCCATCTATAAAAAACTGTTTTGAAGTTTCTTGTGAATATTTTTGTAAGTTTTTATTTTTAAGTTTTAATTTTTCAATTAAACCTTTGTCCATTGTTATGATATCACATCCAATATTCTTGGCTTCATAATAGTTGTAAATTTCTCTAGTGCTTGCCCATAAAATTTTAACTTTATTTCTTTTGCCTTTTTTCTTTAAAGCAAACTTAATAAGTTCATTTGGGTTTTTCCCAGTATCAGCTATTCTTCCAGAAAATATAGATATTATACAATCTTTATTTGATTGTATTGTTTTAAAAATATCATTCACTTGTTTTTCTGTAAAAACAGCAGTTATATTTAATTTGCACCCCATAAATTGAAGTTCCTTAATAATTTTTAAATTTAAATTTCCTAAAGAATTTAAAATTGGAACTTTTATGTAGCAATTTCTTGCATTCTTTAATAGCCAGCCGGCTTGTTCTATAATTTTTGAATAATTATCTGCAGTAACTTCAAAAGAAATAGGTTTAGATCTTGTTATGTTTTTACATTTAAAAACAAAATCTTTATAATTTTTTATTTTAGATTTTTTCATCAAACTAGGATTAGTAGTAAAACCACCAATTAGTTTTTTTTTAGCATATTTCTTTATGTCTAATAAAGACCCTCCATCTAAATAAATTTTCATTGCTTTTCTATTTCCTTAATAATTGATTCAATTTTTTCGTTAATCTGCTCAACTGTAACAGGAATATTTCCTTCAACTTCACACTTACACGAAGCAGCTAAAATACCCATTATTGATGAAAGTATCAATGATTTAGTATGAAATAATGTTGCAGATGCATAGGCTAAAAGTGCATCTCCAGCGCCACTTGTATCTACGGTTTGATTAACCATTGGGTCAAGACTTATATAGTCCTTTCTATTAGAATTAAGAGAAATTAATCCTTTTTGCCCTAGTTTTAATATTACATTTTTCGTCTTAGTCTTTTTGAGAAGTAAATCGCATAAAGTCCTAACTGGCAAATCTTGTTCATGTAGGGATAGTCTAGCCTCTTTTTCTGTTGGAGTAATAAGATCAAAATTCTTAAAGTCAACAATATTTCCCCATCTACTAGCAACTTGACTATCTGCTACTTTAAATTTTTTTTTATTAAGACTTTTTATAAAGACAGGAATAGAATTTTGATTAAAGATTCCATGTCTAAAATCAGAAAAAATGACTATGTCACTTTTGTCTTTTTTTAGTATTTCTGATATTTGATTAACAGTAGAGGATTCTATATTTTCATTATTTACCCTGTCAACTTTTAAAAGCTTATAGTCATCTACCCAAAAAGAATTTTTATTAGTAGTGGGTCTATTTTTTTCATATAAAGCATTAACTTTAATATTTGCTTTCTTTAATTCTTTTAATGAAAATTTCCCTAATGTATCAGGAGAAATTAGAGTGGTGAGCGTTATATCTTTTAAGAATGAACTAAAGTGTTTTGCAACAATTCCAGCACCACCGACATAATTTAAATTTTTATCGATTTTTGCACTTATCGTAGGTGTTTTATGAAAGCCACCGATGGCATTACACACTGTAGTAGTGTCAACTATGAGGTCACCAACAACGTGTACTTTAATATTTTTCATTGAGGGTAGAATTTTTTTTAAACTACTAAGAGATTGCTTTGTATAATTTAAATAAAGCTTTAGTTTTTCAAGAGTAATACTAGGTGGCGTTTTATCTATAATTTTAGATGAAGAGTAAATAATGTCACCAGGTGAAAAAAGCATTTTACCACCACATTTCTCAACAGTTATTTTTTCATCAGCTGTTAGGGGGTTTTTGTTTTTGACATACTCTAGTCCTTTAGCAAAAAAATTAGGTTTTAACCTTTTGATTAAATTATATGGATGTTTAAAAGAATCTATTATTACAAAATCAACAATTTCTAAAGCAGCAAGATTTGCAGCTCTTAGTTGTTCAGGTACAAATGGTCTGTAAAGGCCTTTTCTGATAAATCTATCTGCAGTCAAAGATACCACCAATATATCAGCTTTTGATTTACAGAATGAAAAATGTCTTAGGTGCCCAGGATGAACTAAGTCAAAAACTCCATGACAATGAACAATTTTTTTTGTTTTTTTAAGCCTTTTAAAAACCTTATCAATATCATTAATTTTAATAATTTTCTTAGTTTTAAACTTATACATTAGCTTTTACTTTTGTTGAGAAGTTCCAGTGTTTTTATACCTTCTTGGTTAATTTTTTTAAAATTTTTTTTATTATTTAAAATTAAATCAATAACATGAATTAATTCTCTTCTCCAGCTATCATCTTTATTGAATTTCCAGACCTTTATGTTTGGATAGCCACTAGGGTATTTTCTCAAACCAAAGGATACAATTTGATTTCCCCATTTAGGAAGTGATGAAATATTTATATAGCCTTTTGAACCAGAGATTTCTAAATTAAATTGATTTTTCCAAGTACAAAATCCATGATGCAAGAAACCAATTACCTTTTTGATTTTAAAAAAAATAAAGCCATTATCTGGTTTTTTTTGATTTAGAAACTCATTTCTTTGAGAAAACTTAGATAAAACTTTGATTATAGACTTGTCAAATATCCACTGAACAAGATTAAGAGAATGAGCACCCATATCTATTAGGCTGCCAACATTATTAGTGTTAGATTTGGCTACACCATTAGCATAAGTAATTTTACAGTGATATATTGTACCAATTTTATTATTGTCTATAATTTTTTTGACAATCATTAGTCCTTCATCAAATCTTAAATTATATCCAGTCTTTAAAATTTTTTTATTTTTGTTGGCCATGTTAGTAATTTTATTTAATAATTTTAAGTTTGTTGTTATAGGTTTTTCAATTAATAAATTAAAATATCCCGAAAATTCTTTTGCTATTATCTCCGTTATGTTGGTGGGGGTAGAAATTATTACAAGATCAACATTTATATTTTTAGCTTTTTTCCAGTCAGTAATAAATTGTGTCCCTCTTGGAATTTTTTTACTAGCATCAATATCTGATATATAAACAATTTTAATTTTAAGTTCTTTTATTTTTTTAATTGCCTCAAATCTTTTTTTACCAATATTACCAAAACCTATAATTCCAATTTTAAAATTTTTCATAAACTGATATTCTTAATTTCTTCAGCGAACAGATTTCTTATATTTTTTCCTTTAAAAAACTCTTTGTCATCAAAAGATATATTGATCAGATATTTATTTTTGTTGTGATTTAATAAGTTTTGCAATCTTTTTGCATGAGCAGTGCTAGAATAGTTGTATATAAATAAATTAAAAGACTTTGCTTCATTTATATTTCTTATGAATCTATTATTATCTATACTTAACTCTCCATATTGATCATCAAAAATTTTAGTATCTAACTTTTTATTTTTTAATAATTTTGAAAAGAAACTATTGGTAATTGAATATGACTGTTTTTTATAAGATATCCCAACTATTAAAATTTTTAGTTTTTTAATTTTTAATTTTTTAATTTCATGTTCTAAAATATCTTTTCTTAATTTGTTATAAGTAAACATTTTAGATAAAATTTGTGATGATAATTTATTCTTATTTAGCTTATTAAAATAAAAAAAATCTCTTTCCAGATGGCCACCTGCCATTCCCAATGAAGGTTGAATATATGAAAATTTACCTATTCTTTTGTCATTCTTTAAGGCATTTAAAGTTTTAGAAAATTCAATTCTGTTATTTTTTGCAAAATTATCCATAATATTTGCAAATGAAACAGAGAAAAATAAATATAAATTTATTGAGATCTTAATTATTTCAGCTTCTTTAATATTAAAAAGATATTTTTTACACTTAAATTTATTAAATATCTTATTAATAATTTTTTTGTTTTTTTTATCTCCTCCAAAAATTAATTGCTCTGGATATAAAAAATCATTTGAGGCCTGGCCCATTTTAAGAGTATCAACCATATAAATTATATTAATCTTTTTATTAACTTTAAATTCTTTAATAATTTCTTCTGTGAAGCCAGGATAAACTTGTGATGTAATAAAGATTGTACAATTTTTTGTAAATTTTAAAGATAATAAGTTTTTTAAATATTTTTTGATAATCAACAAATTAGGTCTTCCATTTTTTTTATTTATTGGAGTATCGTAAGTAAAAAAAATTATATCATATTTTGTTATATCTTTATTGTTATCAAGATATTTAAATTTTTTAATTAACTTAAATTTTTTGAGTAATGGCTCTTCTTTTGTAAAGAGGCCCTTTTTAAAATTTTTTAAATTTTCATTGTTAAAGTCATGAACAGCACATGGTCCAATTTTTGTAAGCCAAGAAGTAGAGTAAATCTGTCCAATATGTGTTAGGCCTAAAAATAATATATTTGCGCTTTTAACATTTACCATTTTGTTTTGTTGTCTTGAAGTCTCTTATCACTTACCAAGCAATGCCAGATTACAGCTTGTAACCCCTCAGAGATTGGTGTTAAAAATTTGCTATTTCTCACTCTTGTTATAATAGACACATCACTTTTTTTATAAGCATAACCATCATCTCTACCAACAATACTAAATACTTTTGATTTCTTTTTTTTAGCAATTTTAATAGCTTCTATTAAGTTTGTACTTATATTATATTTTAAATTTCCACCACCTACAGAAAATATAAAAATAGCATCTTTATTTGATAAATTTGAATTGATTAAATAACTTGAAAAAATTGTTTTGAATCCCTCATCATTAGTCCTCGCTGTAAGTTCACTCACATTATCCACTGGGGTATAACATTCTATATTACATATTTTTCTAAAATCATTTACAGCATGACTGGCATTCCCTGCACTTCCACCAACACCTAAAAAAAAAATTCTACCCTTTTTAGATTTTATTTTTTGTATTTCTAATACTAATTTATCAATTTTTTTTTTATCTAAATTATTAATTGTTTCTATTACTAAGCTAAAGTAGTTATCTAATAATTTCATTGGCCTATTTAATCTTTAATTTAAGCATTTTTTTAACATTAAAGTAATTTAAATTATCAAAACTTTTGGGTATCTTATTTTTTTTGAATGCATCATAAATTTCAATTATTGCATCATCAACTTTCCTTTTTGCTTTAAACCCCAATTCTTTGAATATTTTGTCAGAATTTATATGATAAGATCTTTTATCATTACTTTTTGTTTTTATTACTTTAATTTTTGTTGATGTTTTTTTAGAGATTATATTCTTGACTCTTAAAGCGAGTTTATTAATTGACATATTCTGGTGTCCAACATTAAATATTTTATCTTTAATTTTATATGCAGGTGCCCTCATCAATTTTAAAACTGCATCACAGTAATCAAGAATATGTAAATTAGGTCTTAATTGACTTCCACCAAAAACTTTTATGAACTTTTTATTAAAGGCAAAATTAGTTAGTATATTAACTGATAGATCTAAACGCATTCTGGGTGCATAACCACAAACAGTAGCTGGTCTAAACACAACACCTTCAAAATTTTGGTCAGTATGTTTAAAAAGTATAGGTTCACACATACCCTTATATTTATTGTACAGTGTCAGTGGAAGTAGAGGGTGATCTTCTTTTACATTTCTTTTTTTTGATAGACCATAAACCGAACTTGAAGAAGCATAGATAAATCTTTTTATATTTGATGCTTTTGCAGCTTGAACCATTGGTTTAAAACAATCATAATTTATCGACTTAGATAACTTGCTATTTAATTCAAAACTAGTGTCGTTTGATATACACGCAAGGTGAAGAAAAATATCATGATTTTTACATTTTTTAGACAGCAAATTGGTATTTCTTATATCCCCTTTAATGATCTTAAGATTTTTGTTTTTTTTTAATGTGTTTCCAAAATAGAAGGTGTCATAGACTGTTACAAAATAGTTTTTTTGTAATAAAATTGGCACCAATCTCGAGCCAACATATCCAGCCCCACCAGTAATAAATATTTTTTTTTTCATAACATTTTAAAAGTAGACAATTATATTATTTAAACCACAATTCAATTCTTAAATAAATTAATTCAGTAATTGTTTGTAAAATGGTTTTTAAATTAAATATTTTGGTTTCACCCTCGGTTCTTTCAACAAAATATGCTCTCACAATTTTATAGTTTTTAGTTTTTTTTAATGTTTTTAAAAAAATTTCACAAAGAAATAAAGGACTTCTAGATTTTAAAGTTAATTCATTAAAAATCTCCCTCTTGATCACATGTATTCCATTATAATATCTAAAATTTTTTAAGAATAATATATTCACTGTCCATACAAAAAATCTTGAAAACAATTCACGTTTAAAGGTTCTAGAATTATTTAGATCTTTAGTGTCTGCTAATATCCAGTCATAATTATTTGATAATTCATCAATAATTTTTTTCAATTCATGTGACTCAAAACAGTTATCTCCAGGTATCAATTGAACATATTTTCCTTTAGCAATTTTAGTACCTTCAAAAAAAGCGTTTGCAAAACCCATATTTTCTTTATTATTTACTATTTTTATATATGTGTTTTTTTTTGCAAGATCTGTCAAAATATCATTTGTTTTATCAGTACTACAATCATCTACAAATATTATTTCAAACTGATCAGGGATATTAATTAATGAATTTTTAATAGCTTCAAATGTGCCAATCACATTTTTTTCCTCATTAAAAGCTGGTACAATAATAGATATAAGTTTCATTTATTAATTAAAGTTAACACGATATTTTATTTAATATCAGATTTGATAAAATATCTAACGAATTTTTTACTTTTTTCATTAAGATTATTGCAGTCAATTATTAGTAAATAGAGTAGCCACCATCAACTATAATTTTTTCACCTGTAACATATTCTGATCCACTAGCAATTAAAAATTCTACAGCTGTAATCAAATCTTCTAATTTACCAATTCTGTTAAGAGGAATATTTTTTTTTATATTTTTTATATATAATTTTCTTTCAATCTTTCCTTTTCTCGGAAACCATCCTGGTAACAGTGTATTAACAGTAATATTAGATGTTGATTCTCTTGCGGCTAAAAATTTTGCATACTGCAAAATTCCAGCTTTACCTGAGGCTATAATTGCTGAAGGACCAATATCCAATTCTCCATATATTTTAGATTTAGGAGCCTTTAAACCCCAAAGTGATCCAGTAAATATTATCTTACCTTTATTATTTTTTCTCATATTTAAAAGAATTCTTTCAGTCAACAGCATTGTTCCATTAAAAGTTCCCCACATTTCTTCATTAATTTTTTTACTATCATATTTGAAGAATTCACCTCTATTTGAAAAAGCAGCGTTATTTATTAAGTATTCAATTCTTTTATTTTTTAATGATTTTGCAATATTTTCAATTGATCCTGCATTTGTTAAATCAAGTTTTTTCCAAGAGATATTTTTTTTTATTTCCTTGGGTAATTTTGAAAAATAAGTAATAAATTTTTTATTTGTTTTTGATAGAATGATCACTTTTAAGTTGTGTGATAAAAATAAACCAGTAAATATGCTGCCTATTCTTCCACAGCCTCCAGTAATAACAGCAGTGCCTTTGTCTGGTGAGGATATTTTTTTTTTAATCTTTATTAAACGACTGTAGTCTAAAAAATTATCGCTATTCATGCTCTAGCTTAAGTTCATCCAAAGGTAATCTTGGTAACATGTCATGTAAAGGAGATCCTGGCTTTAATTTTGGTATAATTCTTGCCCCGGGATCTACTTTGACATCACACATTATAGGTTTTTTATAATTCATAACATATTTTATTTTTGCTGATAACTCACTGTGATTATTTATTTCACAAGTTTTTATTCCATAGCTAGCAAATACTTTTTTAAAATTTGGCATGCTCAATCCACTCTTAGCATCACACCCAACATAGTTTTTATTTAACCAAGTATCAATCGTCTGTTTAACCATCCCATATCCTTTATTATTTATTATGAATATTTTTATCGGTAGGTCCAAATGCTTAATATTTTCAATTTCTTGAATATTCATTTGAACAGACCCATCACCAATAATTGCTATAACTTTTTTCTTAGGAGATCCTAAAGAAGCTCCAATTGATGCTGCAATAGAATATCCCATTGGTGAGTGGTTTAAAGCGGTAAATATTTTCTGATTTTTTTTAGCTTTAAAAGTTTGAAAACACCAAACTAAATTTGCACTAGCATCTGGAATAATAATATCATTTTCCTCACATGCATTCGATAGTTTATCAAAAAATATATATGGATTTACAGAACTATTTACTCTGTGCATTGAGGGTGTAATTATAGGGTATTTATTTTTCCAATGATTAATTGAAACGTACCATTTTTTATCAATATTAAATTTTTTTGCATGTTTATGAAAATTCTTTATAAATATTTTTAAATCTGAATTTATTTTATAATTAATCTTAACACCATTCTCTTCCTTTAATTCTGCAGGATCAATATCAATCAAAACTTTTTTTGCTTTTGGGGCAAATATTTTGGGGTTACTTCCAATTTGAGTACCATTCATTCTTGACCCTAGAATTATTAATAGATCTGAATTTTGAATAGCAAAGTTTCCATGTCTTGTTGCATAATTTCCAAAACTTCCAACATTTAAATCTTTATTTGCACCATGTAGGTCTGCTGTGGCCCATGTCATTGAGTAAGGTATTTTAAATTTATTAATTAAATTAAATAATTCCTTATTAGTATTCGAAATTTTTACTCCATTACCAATTATAATTATTGGTTTTTTTGAATTCTTAATAAAGGAGTCAATTTTATTAAATTTTATATCCTTAATTTTTTTTACTTTAGAAATGAATTTTTTTTGGAATTTTTCAATAATATCCATTCTTTGAATATCATCAGGTAGATCTATTAATGTTGGTCCTGGCCGACCTTCGGTTGCCATATATATACATTTTTCTATTTCATAATTAATATTTTTAGTATTAGTTATTCTAACGGAATACTTTGTCATTGATTTTACAATATCCATTACTTCCATTTCTTGAAAACCAAGCTGTCTTAATTTTTTATTTTTTTTGATTGAGCCGGTGACAGGCGCTCCAGAAATATATAAACTTGGAATAGAGTCGTAATAAGAGCATGCCATACCTTGAAGAGTATTTAATATTCCAGGACCACTAGTTGCAATGACCACTCCTATTTTGCCACTACTTCTGTAATATGCGTCTGCTGCTAGAGATGCTCCCTGTTCATTTTGTGAAGGTATTATTTTAATTCCTTTAACTCTACTCAAACTATCAAGTATATGAACAACTGATCCTCCTTGCCCAGAAAAGACATGGTTGGTATAATAAGATAGTTTTTTTGCGATAAAATCTGAAACTTTCATATTAGTTGTATTATCAGAAATGTTAAAAATAAAAAAGGAATTTGACTATTATCAAGGCTTCATTTAGGAAGGAGTGAATCTATGGAATATTCTGATAATCTTAAAAATATAATGGAGATAAGTCAACAAACTGATTATTTCATGGTCATTATTAGTTTACTTTTCTGCATTTTTTCTTCTTTTATATTAATGCATGTTTATAAAAACAAATCTAACTCACTATCGTCAAAAAAACAGATTGCTCCAATAATTCCAATACTCAGTTGTATAACTTTTTTAGTGATTTTGATCGTAAAATCATCTTTAGCATTATCACTTGGTTTAGTAGGAGCTCTTTCAGTTATACGATTTAGAACACCAATTAAAGAGCCTGAAGACTTAACATTTTTATTTTTATCAATTGCTCTAGGAATTGGATACGGAGCTTTACAAGTTTATTCGACAACAATTGTATTTATTGTAATAATTTTTATTATTTGGTTTTTTTTATCAAGAAGAACACTTTCAATCACTAATGATTTTAACTTATATATAGAGGGCAAAAGTAACAATTTAACTAGCGAAAATATTAAAAAAATTGCTGACTTTTTGAAAATTCATTCTGAAGAAGCCAATATAACTAAAATCGAAAAAGATGAGAATTCTACAATTATTTACTTCAGGGTTTCATTTAGTAGCTTTGAACACATCAGAAGTGTGGTGGATACTCTTGATTCAGAGTTTTCTGAACTAAAATTCTCAATTTATGAAAACAAAATTTTAGACTAATTATATAACTAATATTTACAAGTGCTATTGTACAAAAAAAAAAATAATAAAATTTTTTATTTTATTATATTTATATTTAGTGTTCTTTTTATTACATTATTTTTTGATAGATCAGGTTTAGAAAAAATTAGAAAATGCAGATGTATTGGGCCAGGCATAGTAGGTGAAATTGATCAAAGATTAAGAATTTTTTTAAAAGCACCTGTTTTACTGAGGTCACCTTCAATCGAAAATAATGTGGTTATTGATTACTCAAAAAAGATTTATCACGCATTTCATAATAAGCTTAAAAATGATCATAAGTTTAATACAATTAAAATTGATATACCTTTTGAGGAGTTGGAAATTTTAAGACAAGACAGAAAAAAGGCTTTAAGCTTAAATAAATTAGTTAATCCTCGAAAAATAAACATTACCATAAAACATAAAAATAAAAAATATAAAGCTACAGCAAGATTAAAGGGAGACCTTCCAGAGCATTGGCAGAATTATAATCAATGGAGTTTAAAGATTGAACTTAAAAACAGTAAAACAATTTTATCGATGAATGAATTTTCCCTAATGATACATAGCGAAAGAGATTTTCCATATAATTTTTTATTTGCAAAGATATATAAAGATCAAAAACTAATAATTCCTGACTACAAAACAGTTAAAGTTAATTTTAATGGTAATGATTGGGGCTTGATGTTAATGGAGGAAAATTTTGGAGAAAATTTCTATTTTAAAAATAAGATAAAAGAAGCACCAATATTTAAAATGACGAATGAGGAAGATTTTCTTTATGGAACTATTTACAATAATAAAATTAAAAATATAGAGGAAATAGTGAGATGGCAAGGTAAGATCGAAACCAAAGTTTATAATAAAGATCAAATATTAAAAAAAACTAATATCCCATTTAAAGATACTAATGAAAATCTATTAAGTATTTTCAAAAATATTCAAGAAGCCTTAGTAATAGATAAAAAAAAATATTCACCAGATTTAATTAAATATTTAGACTTAGAACAGTTTGCAAAAGTGATGGCAGTTTCATCAATATTTGGAGATATACACTCAACACAAGTAAACAATGTGAGATATTATCTTAATCCATATGATCTTCAAGTAGTGCCAATTTTAACAGATCAGAATCATAGTGAAATTAATGAAAAATATTTTATGGCATTACCGAGATTATACAAAAATTTATTTACTAATGATGATTTTAAAATTAAATATTTAGAAACTATTCAAAACATTAACCAAAATTTAGAAATTTATATAAAAGAAATTGATAATATTTGCAATAAATACGGGAAAGTATGTAAAGATTTATTTGATGTTCAGGTTATAAAAAAAATATCAATTATATATCTAAACAGAAAAAAAATATCTTCACAAATATTATTAATTCAGATCAAGAAAATAAGATTAAAAAAAAATTAAATACAAAATTAAAAGAAAATATTGTTAAGAATAAATTATATTTTAGAATTTATCAGGATGGGAATATTACTGTTAATAATTTAACAGGAGAAACGTTAAGATTAAAAAAAATTTTGTTATTTGAAGAAAAGTGCAAAAAAATAAAATGCAAAAATAAAAATTCAAAAATTATCACTAAAGAATTTTTATTGAACAAAAATATTTTTTCAAGCTCAAGTAAAGAGATCAAAAAAAAAAAGTTATCAATTAGTTTTAAAAAAGAAAAATATAAATATGCAGAATTATTTTATTTAGATGAAAATGATAGAGAGTTTATTAGTAGTGGAAGAATAGAAAATGAAAATTTGAAACCATTTAATTTTTTCACAACTGAAAAAAAACAAGATTTTGAATTTATGCAAATAAAAGAAAGGACATACATAATTCCAAAAGGTAATTACGATATTAATTTCCCAATTATTATACCTTATGGATTTGACCTGAAAATAATAGGTGGAAGCAAATTAAATATGTCATCAAATTCATATATAGAAGTAAAAAATGGGATAGTTTCCTTTGAGGGAAGTAAAGATTTAAAGATAAATATTCAACCACTAAAAAAAAATGAATCCTGGAAAGGTATTTATGTGAATTCTAAAAATTTAAAGAACAAAACATCAAGCCTAGATTTTGTAAATATTTCTGGAGTAACATATTTTGATAATAAGAGGATCCAACTAACAGGAGGAGTTAACTTTATAAATGCAAATGTTAATATCTCAAATAGTAATATTTACGATTCAAAAGCAGAAGATGCCATTAATTTTGTTCATTCACAAATTGAAATTAATAATTTAAAATTTGAAAATATTTCATCAGATGCAGTAGATGTAGATTTTGGAAGTGGTAAAATTAATAATGTAAGTTTTAAAGACATTGGTGGTGATGGAATAGATTTATCTAACTCAAATATGTTTATTAATAATTTTGAAGCAGAAAGGGTAAGTGACAAGGCAATTTCAGCAGGTGAAAAAAGTACATTGAAAATTATTAATGCTAAAATTAAATTTGCAAAAATGGGAATTGCAAGCAAAGACTCAAGCAATGTTTCAGGAAAAAATATTTCAATTTCTAATTGTTTGCCTTATGATTTTGCTGTTTTTAGAAAAAAAAATTATTTTAAGGGTGGTAAAATGAACTTACAAAATGTAGTAAAAGATTGTGATCAAACACTAGTTCAAAAAAATAGCAAACTATCAATAAATAATAGAAATATTAAAGAAAAAGATTTTAATGTTAAAAAACTATATTGATAAAAAAATATGAGATATGAAATTAAAGTACCATTAGATCATTATTATGATTTAAACTTTAGAACATGGAAAGATAACCTTAAATTAGTTAAAAAAACATTCAATGATAGGGTAATTCATACGGTTTATTTTGATACTGACAATTTAAGTTCAGCTAGAGACAATCTAAGTGGAACCTCTAATAGACGAAAGTTTAGATTAAGATGGTATAATGATGAGGATAAATATAAATATGAAATCAAAATAAAAAAGAATAATTTAGGAGAAAAAATTATACTTCCATCAGAAAAAAAAATTATTAAATTTAATGACTGTTTTACTTATAAAGATAGTCAACTAAATTCTAAAAAAAATAAATTTTTTTTAGAATTTGTTAATGATTTAAGTTTAAAGCCAATTTTAAAAATATCTTATTTAAGATCATATTTTTTGTTAGATAAAAAGATTAGAATTACATATGATAGAAAAATTAAATATCAAAAAATTAATACATTTGAGATAAATAAAGAAATTATTTCAGATCCTATGAACGTTATCGAGATTAAATTTGATCCTTCTAATATTGATTTAGCATCAAAAATTATACATGAGTCAAATTTTTTACCAAAAAGATTTAGTAAATATTTGAGAGGCCTTTATCTTTTTGGAGATGCAATATATATTTGAATCTATGAAAAAAAAAAAGTACTTGTTGTATGCTTTTATAGGCCTTTTTTTCTTCGTATACGGTTTTTTAACCCATAGAAATCATATATTTCCATTTAAGTTTATTAAAACAATTCAAAACTATGTAATACCAAAGTTTAATTCAGACCAGTATGAGGTTGAAATAAAAGAAGAATATAAAAATTGGAATGAAGATAACACCAACTATAAAAAGATCGTAATTAAGAAGTATTACCCAGGCTTAAATATTTTTGTAGATAGAAATTATTTTAATAATTCGAATGATGATAAATTAAAAAAATTATATTTAGTACAACTACAAAGACACTTTACTGATAATATTAAATTGAATACCACAAATGAGACTATAATTTATAGAATATTGTGCCTAAGAAATAACAACGATAGATATAAAGACTGGAAAAAAGAAAATTTTAAATTATTGATAATTGGCGAGGGTTGCATAGCTCAAGAAGTTAGATCAAAAAAATTTAAAAAAGGTACTATTAACCTTATCTCAGGGGGGCCGATGTCATCTGATCCAATTTTTATCTTAAAGAAAAGTCCTTCAGATTTAATTACTTTGGGTTAATGTTTTTTTTGATATTTAAATAGGATTGTTGCATAACAAATTGATATACTTACTGGCAAATTGTATCTAAATCTTCCTATTTCATTGAACATATCATCAGTTCCTGACCCAAGTATTGCTAAATAAATTATACTAAAATAAACTATAGAAAATGATAAAATGTAGGAAGCTATTGGGTTAGCAAGTATTAAATTTTTATTATAAGAAATGGTTTCGCTATTTTTTTTTAACTTTATAAAGTTAAAGATAAAATACATTAAAAACATAATGCTAATTATTGAGTTTTTACTATAGAAAAGAAGTTCAAAAATTTTAAAATGCAAACTGAAAATGAATATTTTTTCTTTAAGTAGGTATAAATCAAAAATGTGCTCTGTTATTGAAGTAATTCCAGAATTTGCTACAAGATATTTCCAAAAAAATATTGGAACAAATGAGAGGGATAGGTAAATAAAAACGGTTGGCTTAAGCTTTTCTTTTTTGAAAAAATTTATAAATATTGCAGATAAAAATATTAAGATAGAAAAGTAAAAAGATTCTGGTCGTAGATGAGAATAAATAATTAAATTTAAAACAGTATAAATAAGAATATTTTTATTTGAATTATTTTTATTATTTGGATTAAAAAGTAGTAAGCCAAAACATACGATTGTTAAAACAAAATATATACTGTTAAGCATATCCATTTCCCCAACTATTATCCTTTTTTCCATTATAAGTAATATTATAGCTGCAAACAAAAGCTCTTTTACTTTGTTTTTTAAAATAAAAGATAGAAAAAAAAACGGAGAGGTCATGAAAAAAACATATGAAAACTTTGGCAGTATTTCGTTCCATCCATTAAATAAATGAGCAATTGAAGAAGATACAGACGCAACTAAAAGAGGATAATCGTTATGTGATATTGAAAAATAGTTATCAAATTGACTATAGATATTGTTATCAAAAAAAATTCTTTTTGCATGGAAAAGCCAAATTGTTCTTGCATCCCATTCTATCAATGGAGAGCCTAAGGATATTATAGCATAGATGATTATTATTGATTTAATTAATAGTAACCTTTTTTTTAAATTATCAATAAGAATATAAAAGAAAACTATTATAATTGCTAAAATATTAATTATAAAAAACTGTTTAGGCAAATTTAATAGATACAGCGTATAATTTAAAACTAATAAAGATTGAAGATAAAGTTGGTTTCTTAAGAATTTATTTTCCACAATCATATAAATTAATTTCTTTTAAATTTTCAATTAACACACACTTTTTTACAATCTCATCTTTTAAGGCAAAATAATATCTTGATTTAGAGTTTATTTTTATTGGATAGCTTACCTCAACCATTCTAGCATAAGAGGAAGAACCTTTTAATTCTTTTGAAAGTTGAAAATTTTTAAGGTCATTATTTTTAGATATATTCTTTATATCCAAAATAGAGGAAAATTTTTCATCTATTTTAAGAGACTCAATTATTCCATAATCTTTTTTATAAAAATTAAACAATAAATTGCTATCAAAAGATAATCTATGAGCAATTAAACTAAACTGCATTAAAGACATAATTAAAATGATTATTATGAATATTGTTTTGTTTATTGGTTTCATAACTTAAATTAATTTGAGTAAAGATAGATAATCTTATATATTTATTATGTTTATATCAATAATAGAGCCAATCTTCTAAGAATAATAAATTTACTTTATTTAATTTTTAATATAAAAAATGACATTAAATTGTCATTTACAAAAACACATAAAAGCTTAATTTAAAATGTTTATTAAATATAATAATAGTAATTTAAAAAAAATCCTTGTCAAAAATGATGGAAAAGTAGTTATTAGAGGAGCTGGAACCTTAGGTAAATTAGCGATAAACGCTCTTAATAATCTCAATATTAAAGTTGATTATTTTTGGGAGGATGATCCAAAAAAACAAGGTTTAAAATATTGCAATATTGATGTTTTGAGCACAAATCAAATTTCAAAAATTAGTAAAGATGTAAATATATTTATAGCTAGTAATTTTTTTTCAGTAATAATTCCACAAATTCAAAAATTAGACTTTAAAAATATTTTTAATGTTTATGAGCTAATTAAAAGCACAGATTATAAAGATATCATTTCATCGACTAATAAAGAAATTCACAATTTTGGTGAGGTTAAAAGGTTTCCTTTTAATCAAAGACCCATTGAAATAGAAAGAGTTTTGGAGACACACTATACAGGCTTGCAAACACAAAATAGCCAGGCATTTAATGGTGATGGATTAGGTAAGTTAAATATAAAATATATTGACCTGGTTATAACAGAAAGATGTTCTATGAAATGTGTGGATTGCTCTAATTTAATGCAATATTACAAAAATCCTCGAAACTCAACATTTGAAGAAGTCAAAAAATCCGTTGAAGTTACAATGTCATCTATAGATTATTTGTCTGAGTTTAGGGTAATCGGTGGAGAGCCTTTTATGAATAAGGATATAGGTAAAATAATCGATTTACTTAAAACTTTTGATAATTTATCAAGAATAGTAATTTATACAAACGCAACAATTGTTCCTAAGAATGAAATTTTAAAAAGTTTGATACACGATAAAGTTTCATTAGACATTACTAGATACGAAACCCACAAACATTCCATTAATAATCATGAAAAATTAATGACTGTTTTAAAAGAAAATAAAATTAACTATATTACCCACACTGCTGATAGATGGACAGATAGTGGAAGAGTGAAAAAATATGAGAGAACTGAAGATGAACTTCAAAGCCTATTTCACAATTGTTGTGTAGGTGATATTTTAAGTATTTTAAATGGCAAGCTATATAGATGTCCATTTTCAGCTAATGCACACAATATTAATGCAATTCCATATAATGAGAACGATATAATTGATCTCCTGGATGAAAATATAAAAACTGATGTCATGAGAGAAAAGATTAATAAACTCTACACTAGAAAAGATAGAAAAGAATACTTAACAGCTTGTAAATTTTGTAAGGGCAGGGACTTACATACACCAGAAATTCCAGCTGGATTACAAACAAAGGTAATTTTAGAAAACCCCAATTATAGTGAATAAATCTTATTTATTTGTTAATAAATAAGATTGATGAAAAAGAAATTTTTATCTGTAATAATCCCAGTATTTAATACCAGCATTAAATTATTAAAACAGTGTGTGAGCTCAGTAGCTAAATTAGATACTAACGATGTAGAGATAATTATTGTAGATGATTTTTCAAATTCGGAAACTGAATCTTTTTTAAAAAGTATAAAAAAAAAAAATATAAAAGTTTATAGGAACTTTAAAAATAAAGGCATTTCTTACTCAAGGAATTTTGGAATAAAATTATCTAATTCAGAATATATTACTTTTGTTGATTCAGATGATTATATTTTTAAGAATAAATTTAAATTAATAAAAAATTCTATTATAAGAAATAACAATCCAGATATAGCTGTTACTAAATTTGATACAAATTACTTTAAAATAACTGATAATAAAGAATTTAAAGATAAAAATTTTAAATTTAAAAGTAGAGAAAAAATTATTTATGATTTTTCTAAAATTAATTTTAAATCATTTTGGCACTTCGAAACTGTTTGGTGTTTATTTTTCAAAAAAGAATTTTTATTACAGAATAAAATAAAATTTGAAAATAAAGCTTTTAGAAATGAAGATCAAGAGTATGTGATTAAAAGTTTTTTTCTTTCCAAAAAAACTTTAATCATTAATAAAAAATTTTATTTCTATAGAATTCATAATTCAAATATTAGGTATAATAATCAAATATCTGAGATTAAAATGTTTAATGGAAATATTAAACTAATAGAAAATTTGATAAATTTTTTTAAAAGAAATAAATTTAAAAATAATATCAACAATCTACCATTGACAATATTGGAGAGTCTAATCGTGTCCAGTGTTCCATTTGTTTATAAAATCAAAAATAAAACATTAATTAAGATGAATAATTTAATAAGTAAAATATTAAGTATTTTTAAAGAGTCAGCCCTTGATAGATCTAAATTAAATTTTTTAGATGTAAAAACAAGTTTAGATCATTTTTTTAACAATGTGATAAATTCTAAAATAAAAAAGAATATTTATATTTATTGCGCATCTGAAAGCTCTATTCCGATAATTCATTTTTTGAATGATAAAAAAATTCATATCAAAGGTTTGATCGATTCAAATGACAACTTGAAGAATAAATTTTTTTTTAATATAAAAATCTCTAGTTTAAATGAAGTTCATAGAGAGTACATAAAAAATGAACATATCATCATTTTAGTTACTCACCCTGAAAAAAAAACATATCTAAAAATCAAAGAACAAATTATTAAAAAAGGTTTTTTACCTAGCAATATAAAAAATATTGGATATAAAAAAATTCTTAGTTTGTAAAATTAAAATATTATCAATAAAATTTAATAACCTATGATACATACACGATTAATGAGATTTATTAGCCTTAAAAAAATTTTAGTTATTATAATTTTTATTTTAACATTTTTTTATTTAAATTTAGCAATCCTAGAAATTTGTAAGAGCTCTAGAATTTTTAAAAGTATTTTTGACCTAGGTATTTCTCATGTAGACGGTTGCTATACAAATAAAAATGTATCATGGCAACTAAAGAGAGTTTTAGTTAAAATTCCTTATGTATATGAAATAGGAAAAAAATTAACAAACAAAATTGAATTTGACACATTAGACTCAGCTCCTAATTTAAAAAATTTAGAATATGTTGAGAGGCAAAAGAAAATTGACAAGAATCTAAATCCTCCACATATAAAAGGGATAGTTAATTCAGAATTTATAACACTTGAAAATGTGAATTATGATTTTGAATTTGAAAATTGGAATAGATCACATGGTGATCACAAAAATTCTAAATTTAACCCTGGAAAACAAATATCTAAAAAAAATATCAAGAATCTAAAATTAATTTGGAAATATGATTCAATACAAAAAAAAGATTTAAATAAAAAATATATTACTAATATTGAGTCAAATCCTATTTTTATAAATAATAAGCTTATATCTGTTACTGCTGATTGGAGGATTATTGCGAATGATTCAGTTACAGGAAAGTTAATTTGGGATTTGCAATCATTATATAAACCAGGAAGAAGAGGAATGGTTTCTTATAATGACAAAAACTTAGATAAAAATTTTTTGTTTGCTCCATTAGGTAATAAAATTTACAAGATTAATACTGACACTGGTCAAATTAAAAAAAATTTTGGCAAGAAAGGTTTTATAAAAAGCTTTACTTTGGTTGCGCCTCTAATTTATAAAGAAAATTTAATTATTGTAGGCACTAATTCAATTTCAATATTTGATTTAATTACAGGAAAAAAAATTGGCAAATTTAATTTAAAAGATAAAAATACAAAATTTTCAGGAGGAGCAATTTGGGGTGGTGTCGCTTTAGACCAAAAACGAGGCATCGTTTTTGCTACTACTGGCAACCCTCAACCTGCCACTTATGGAGCCAATAGACCAGGTGATAATAAAAACTCGTCTAGCTTAATAGCATTTGATTTAAAAAAGAAAAAAATTTTATGGTCATTTCAAGAAACTCTTCATGACTTATGGGATTTTGATATAGCGAGTCCCCCTATACTTCATGATCTTGAAATTAAAAATAAAGTTTATGAAACTGTGATTGCATTATCAAAAACTGGTAACTCTTTAATAGTAGAGAGAAATACTGGAAAGCCATTGTTTGACATTAACTATAAAAAAGCACCTATTTCAGATTTACCAGGAGAATATGCGTCACCATATCAAATTTATTTAGAAAAACCTGAAAGATTTTCAAAAATAGAATTTGGCCCAAAAGATTTTGATAAACTCTCAAAAGAAAAAAGGAAAGAAATAAGTAAAAAAATTAAAAATGCAAAATTTGGTTGGTTTGAGACACCTTCTTTAGAAAAAGATTTAATAACTTTTGGTATACATGGTGGCGCCCAATGGATGGGGGCAGCCCTTGATCCTCAAGGTCAATATTTGTATATTCCCGTTAACAATGTTCCATGGGTAATTAGACCACGCATAGTATCAAAAGAAGTTACAACACGTTTTTCAGGTAAATTTAAAGATTATCATAATCTATACTTAGATAAATGTGCTAGCTGCCACGGAAAAAAAAGAAATGGTAAATATGGAACAATTCGAGAAAAACAAATTAAAAATCCAGTACCAAGTTTGGTTGGTTATTATTCTGTGCCTAATTTAAAAAATAAACTAACTTCTATTGATAAATTGAACTTAAAGCACCCAAAATTTAATTTAGAATTAAAAGACTTAGAAAAAATTAAACTACTTTTTAAGAAATGGGACAAAGAAATTTATAAAAAAGGTAAAATCAAAGTAGATGCAGGAGGGGCGTCATGGTATCAATTTTTGACTTCTGACGACCTACCAGCCTCAAATCCTCCTTGGGGATATATTGCAAAATTAGATTTAAGTACTGGTAAAATTATTTGGAAAGCCGCCCATGGAGATATAAATATAAATGATAAAGTACTAAAGGTTGGAACAGAAAATTTTGGAGGCGTAGCTCTAAATGGTTCTGATATTTTATTTATGACAGGAACTGACGACTCTAAAGCTTATGCAATAGATGCAATAACTGGAAAAGAACTTTGGTCATTTAAAATGGATGCAGCTGGAAGTGCTCCACCAACTATTTACGAAACAAATGGTAAACAGTATGTGAGTTTTATATCTACTGGAGGAAATTATCATAGCTATAAAGAAAGAGCTTCAACAATTTATACATTTGGTATATCAAATTAATCTACCTAAATATTAAAGGATAGAAATTTTAATAGAAAACTATAAATGAAAAAAATGATTATCGTTATTCCTATTGAGGTAAAAGATAGAGAACTTTATTATAAAGTTTTCTTGGGATATCAAATCTTGAAATATGTAAAAAAAGCAAAAGTCATTATTTGTAGTAATAGATTTATGTTCGAAAGAATTGGACGATATGAAAATTGTATTTTTTTTGAAAAAAATACTTATGAGAAAAGACTTAATAACGAAATTAAAACTAATAATAAAATTTTGATGCTAGATGAAGAAGGCCCCATATCATTATTAGAAAAACATTATATAGACTATAGGTATAAAAAAAAAACTTTTGAACATTATGATAAATTATTATTTTGGGGATCAAATGACTTAAAAAAAATTACTAACTTTTCAAAATATAAAACAAAAACTCTTATATCTGGACATCCTAAATTTGATTTACTAAAAAAACCTTATATTAAAATTTATGATAAAAAAGTAAGTGAAATAAAAAAAAAATATAAAAATTATATATTATTTGCATCCAGCTTTGAGGATTCTAGAGCCTTTTCAGTAAGACAACAAATAATAGGAATAAAGGATTCGTGTAAAGGAAAATCTAAAATTTATATTAGTAATAGAATTAAAGAATTAAAAAAACTTATTTACAATCATCAAAAAAATTATGATTTATCTATTAAAATGCTGAAGGAAGTTGCTATAGATAATCCAAAAATAAATATAATATTTAGGAGACATCCATACGAAGATGAGGAGATAATTAAAAAAAAATTTGAAGGTAGTCCAAAAAACTTATTTTTGGATTATTCAGGCTCAATAACACCCTGGATTATAGGAAGTGAAGTTTATATACATTCAGGTTGTACGACTTATTTTGAGGCATCAATTTTAAAAAAGAATATTATATCTTTTATTCCACATATTTACGGTTCGAAACATAGTTTTTTTAAGAATAGTAAAACCTATTTTTCAAATATTGAAAAAATAAAAAATTACATAAAAAAATCATTAGAAAAAAATAAATCACAAAAATTTAAAATTAAGACAGATGATATTAGTAAAACAATTTTAAATAATTCAAGATTTGATTCTTATAAAATGATAATAAAACAAATACAAAAAATTCAATACAATTTAAATTCAAGTTATTACTTCACAGAAAATGAAATTTCTTTTATTAAAACTTTGTTTTTGATAATTAAAAGAAAAATATTTAATTTTTTATCATTTATAAAAAATAATTTTATTATTAACACTTTTCTAATAAATCTATTAAAAGAAAAATATATTATTTCATTGCACCAAAAAGAAAAAAAAATCGATCACTTAACGAAAAAAGATATTAACCAGATTATTAGTAAATTAAAAATAGTTGATAATAATAATAATAAAAAGATAACTATAAATAAAATTTGTAAAAATGTATTTATTTGTAATAATTAATAAATTAAATGAAGCTTAAAAAAATTTTAAAAAAACTATTGGATGTCAATTTTATAGATACTCTAAAAATATTATATTATATAATATCAAAAAATTATTCAAAGTACCCATCTTACGTTCAAAATTTTGAAAAATTAATCTCAAAAAAATTTAATTCGAAGTATGTCCTTACATTTTCAAGTGGGACAGCTGCATTTTATGCGTCTTTTTTATCATTAAAACTGAGAAATAAACCAGAGGTATTAGTTTCAAAAATGACCTTTCCTTCAATCATAACAACTTTAAAAATGCTAGATGTAAACTTAACTTTTTTTGATATTGATAAAAACTTTCAACCTCAAATAAGTAATTTAAAAAAAATTGATTATGATTTAATTGTAATAACACATCCTTTTGGTTTCATGACAAACTTTGAAATTTTAGAAAGCTTTAAAAATGATAAAACAAAAACTATTTTTGATTGCAGCCATATACAAGGTTTAAAATATTTAAATAAAAATATTAATGAATTTTGTGATATTTCTTTTATGAGTATTCAGGGTAAAAAAGCAATATCAGGTGGAGAGGGTGGGTTAATTTTGACAAATAATAATGATCACTATCTAAATATGATTAAATCTCATCATCCAGGACATTCATTAAATAGTTTTAACTTATACGCTGGATTAACAGATAATTTAAAATTAAGAATGCACCCATTAGCATCACTCTTAGCTATTAGTGATTTAAAAAATTTTGAGAGAAAAAATAAAAAAATTAAAGATAAGTTTAAGCAAATTTATGAATATATAGATGATAAAAATTTTTTAGACTATCCAAAGTTTAATTATGATTGTACATCTGGTTTTCATTATGGCTTACCCTTTTATGTAAAAAAAGAAAACTTTAAGTCGAAGTGGCCGATTATGAAGTATAATTGGCCTATAGATTATGATTATAATCTAAATCCAATACATGATAAAAATAATGATAATTTCTTATCCAAATTATATTTTATCGACCTTGATTGGATTAAAGATAATTCCACTTCAAAGGTAATAAACTCAATTTCAAAAATGTTTATTGATGATTTATAATTTTGAAGATTTAATAAATGATAAAAAATTTCTTAATACTACATTAAATTATGATCATGTTATTATAGGGACAGGACCCTCAGCTACTATTTTAGTAAATTATTTAGTTAAAAAAAAAAAAAAGATATTAGTTATCGAAAAAGGAAATTTTTCTCAAAAAAAATATAAGAAAATTAATTCTAAGCAGTTTGAAATAAAGGAAAAATCAAGAACTTTTATAGTTGGGGGAACTAGTTCTGACTGGTCTCAAATAAGCTCTTATTTTGAGAGTTTTGAAATGAATGAAAAAAAAATAAGCAAAAAAAATTTATGGCCTCTTTCACATATTAAACTAAAGTCTTTTTATAATGAATTGGAATCAAAATATAAGTTTAATTATAGTAAACTTATAAAAAAAAAATTAGCCATACCTTTTAATACAAGATTTTTTTTTTCTCCCAAAACTCCATTAAATTTCAAAAAATTTTACCAAAATATAAATTTTGATTTAATATACAACTGCAATGTAGATTTTATTGATGAAGAAGATAAGTTTGTTAATTTAATACTATCAAGTCCTAAAAAAAAAATTCTTATAAATGTTAAAAATTTAATTGTTTGCGCCGGTGGATTAGAAACAACAAGGCTGATATTAAAATCACTAAAAAAAGGTTTTTTAAAAAAATTAAGAAATAAAAGATTTGTTGGTAAGTATTTTATGGAACACCCAAAAGCTTATGTTGGTACTATAAAGTATCCTAAACACGAAATTATAAAGAAAATTAATCTTATTTCAGATAATATGGGAATCAAATATTATGGTATTTCACTCGAAGAACCTTTTCAAAAAAAAAATAAATTATTGAATAGCTATATACGCTTTGAAAAAATAAATTCAAAGACTACTAATATTTTAAATTTATTCTCAGCTAATAAAGATAATATCTTGTTGAGAGCATTTTTTGAAATGGAACCCAAATATACGAATCAAATTTCAATTAACCATAAAGGTTATTTGATCTCCAAATTTGATATTGGAAAAAAAGAAATTACAACTTTGAATATATTGATAAAAAAAATTTTTGAATATTTTAGTAAAAAACCTTATTTGGAAAATGTTAATCTAATAAAAGATAAAAATAATTTAGTTGATGCATCTCATCATATGGGGGGATTGATTTACCCTAAAGTTGTTGACAAAAATTTGAAATTACAAGGGTTAAATAGAATATACTGTTGTAGTTCAGCAATTTTTCCTACATCTGGAAGTGCAAATCCCACTATGACAATTTGTGCTCTAGCTTTGAGGCTAGCAAAGCATTTTTCAAGTTAAAATTTTTAATGTCGTAAAACCAGCATACATAACAATTTAAATTTTTTTGTACATCAAGTTTCCTGTCTTAATTCAAAACATTTTATAATTACTTTTATAAATATAAGATTAAAAAAATGATAAAAATTTTTTTTTTAATTTCCAACTTAGTTTTGGTATAGAGTATATGTAACGTGAATTGTAGACATCATAAATATTATGAATATCTATTTTCTTTGGGTGTTTTAGGGGCAATTTCATATTATTTATTTTAAGATTTGAAACTTTTTTTGGGTTTTTTCCTGTTCCTTTGTCAAATCCTATATTTTTTACTAAATTGATTTTTGGTACAATAGAAAGCCTTTTTTTAAAAAAGTTAGTGTAGGTCCATGCATAATCCCATGTGCCAAAATTTCTGTCTTGCTTATGCATTTTAAAATATCTATTCCAAAATTTAATTTCTTTATTATTCTGAAAATTAGCTTTAAATTTTTTGGAATCTAATAATAATCTAAATTTAGTAAAATTCTTATCATAGTCTTTCCATCTATCTTTCCATGTGGCCCATCCCCAAATATTTGAATATTTTGAAAAGAAATAACTTTGTTTTAATTTTTTTGTTATCTTATCATTGATATTACAACCTGTAATCTCAGAAATATTTTTTTCATCTTTATATTTATGGAGCAACTCATCACAAAAACTAAAAAAAGTTTTGGACGGTATTATATCATCTTCTAGAATAATTATTTGTTTTTCAAATTTAAATACCCATTTTAATCCAAGATCAAATATTTTTCGTACACCTATATTCTTTTTAAAAGATATTATTTTAAAAATATTTAAATGTGTATTATAAATAATTTCTCTCACCATCTTTACATCATGTTCATCTTCTAGATTTTTTGGTCCATCAGAAACAATATAAATTTTTCTATGGTCAAATTTTTTTAGTTTATTAAATAGTTTTTTTAAGTGAATGGGCCTATTATAACAAAATATTATTACGTTTGTTTCTTTCATGTATTGTTTATTAAATAATTATTTTGTTATATATGTTTTAATTATAATCATTTAATAATTTTATATGTATAATAAGAAAAATGAAATTTAAAAATTAAAATGAACTACTTTTAATAATTTATATTCCTTTTATGAAAAAAATAAAAAAAATCTATCAAGAAAATGGCTATATAAGATTAAGAAATTTTATTTCTGAAGATAAAAAATTTATAAAGGCTTCTGATATTTTAAATTATGATTTGTTAAAATGTATTAATAAAACTAAAATTGACACAATTGGAGGTTATTTAATTGGTAATTTAAATGTATATGCTGGAAAGCATGGCATTAAAATTCTGCAACTACTCAAAAAAAAAGGCTTGAATAAAATAATAAAAGAAATATCTGGAAAAAAATTAGAAGCATATGATATTCTTCAAGGTGGTAACTTAGCTTTGCCTTTCGGACACAACCAGCATTTTCATACTGACGGTAATTTTAATGATAAAATGATACTTGTAAGTGTTGCAACTTCTGATGTTCATTTCAATTCAGGACCAACTGAAATTGTTGAAAAATCTCACAAAAAAAACTTAAAATATTATAAATTTTTACTTCAAAAAAAAAAAAATTAAAAAATTAATATTGTCATTTGGTGATTTAGTAATTAGAGAACATTGCCTTTGGCATAGAGGTACAATAAACAGATCCAATAAAAATAGATTTTTAATAACTTTCTTATTATTTAGCAAGACTAGAAGAATAAAGAAAAATAAATTTCAAAATTCTATTAGGATTTATAATAATTTTTTTAACAATTCATTTTCAGGGAGATGTAAGGAGTTCATTTATATTTACTTTAAATTTTTATTTGTTTCATATAAAATAATTTTATCTTTTTTAAAAAAATGATCAAAGGTCTTAAAAATTACATTGAATATTGTCAACGGAAGATAGACAGTGATTGTTGAAGATCTGTTTGAAGCATCAAATTTTACATTTGATTTTATTATTATTGGCTCAGGCCCTGCAGGACTTACGCTAGCACTTAAATTGGAAGAGAGTAAATTTAATGTTGCCTTAATAGAGGCTGGTGAGAGATATTATTCTGACGAATCACAAAAATATTATAGTGGAGATTCTGGATCATTCCCAGGTTCAATTGATGAAACTAGACTTAGAATGTTTGGTGGAACAATGGGGCATTGGGGTGGAACTAGCAGAACTTTAGATGATTATGATTTCGATAAATGGCCAATTGATAAAAAAATTTTAAATCAATATCTAAACGAGGCCACACAGATGTTAGAAATTAATAATTCTTTTAAAAATGAAATAATTAATGAAAAACTAAAATTGATTGAATTTCAATTGTCAAAAGTAAGATATGGGGATAAGTATTTTGAAAAAATTTATAAATCAAAATATATAAGCTTGTTTTTAAATACTCCAATGGTTAAGTTTGAGGGTTCAGACTTTAGAGTTAATAAAGCAAAATTATATTCAGAAACTAAAAAAGATTTCTTTTATTTAAAAGGAAAAGTATTTGTATTAGCTGCTGGAGGTATCGAAAATGCGAGAATTTTACTTAATGAGCAGATAAAGAATAATAAGCTTTTTAATGAAAATTTGCCAATTGGTAATTATTGGTATGAGCATCCATTCAATGAATTAGGAAAAGCTTTTGTGAATAAAGATAAATTAAAAGCAAAACTTAACACATCACTTAATCATTTTGTAAATATGTTTAATGCGGGAAATGAATCAGATGCTTATAGTATTTCTCCCTCAGAAGAATTAATGAAAGAAAAAAAAATTTTAAACTCTTGTTGTTGGCTAGTTACACATGACAGGAACAATAATGATTGGAAAAATATAACTAAAAATTTGCTATGTGTAGCGCCAAACATATCATCTAATTTGTTAAAGTTAGTTAAAAGAGATGTTCCTTGTGGAGCAACAATATATTCATCATGGGAGCAAGATCCTGAATATTCTAATAGAGTATCACTATCCGATCTAAAAGATAAATTTGACAATTTTAAGCCAAAATTAGTTTATAAAAAATCAGAATTAGTCAGAAAAACTGCCAAAACTCTTATTGAGGAAATAGGAAATTATTTAATAGAAAATGATTTAGGTAGAATTTCTGGATATGATTTTTTATTTGAAAAAGATTTAGTATATACCTCAGAGGCAGGTTTTCACCATATGGGTGGAACTATAATGGGAGAAGATAAAAAAAATTCCGTTGTAGATAAAAATTTAAAAGTTCATGGATCAAAAAATTTATTTGTAGCTGGAAGTTCTGTGTTCCCTTCAGGCGGTCATGCAAATCCAACAATTTCGATTATTCAATTATCACTCAGATTAAACAAGCATCTTCATGATAACTTTTTAAAGTTTGAAATTTAAACTTTTATCTATATTAATAAGGAATGAGTTCTTTTGATAAATATAAAAAATCATTTTTTATTTTAATATTTTCTTTTTTACTTGCATTAATAGTTGTTAAATTTTCATTGGGTCTAATTAAATCTGAAATTTCCAGTATTGTGAAGTCAAAAAGATTTGAAATCTTTATGATTAATCAAGTTAATGATAAAATTCAAAATTTTGCTGATAAAGATTTGACCAGAGAAGAATATGAATTTTATAAAAAAAATTTTAAAAATATTTATATTAAGTATAAGCCTATTTTTGATGATGCAATTAGTGAGATAAATTAATTTGTATCAATTTATAAAAGACAAAAAAAATATAATTATTTTATTAATAATACCAATATTATCATTAACCAACTCCATAGAACAGGCAGTTTATGGATATGATGGATTTCACTGGGGTTTAGTTCTGTTTTCAGCCGATGGAATGTCAAAGGATTTATTACCTTATAAGGATTTATTTATTCATTATGGTATATTATCAACAAAAATAAACTCTATTATTTTAGAAATATTTAATAAAAATTTTATTTCTATTTTTTTTATCTCATCTTTTGCATACTCTGTTTCAATTTTTATACAAAGTATTATTTTAAAAAGATTAACAAATATTTATGTCGCCATAATTGGAAGTTTAATTATCTTTACTTTACACCCATATGCAATTTATCCTTGGCATACTTATTATTTATTTTTTTTAATAAATATTTTTCTAATTCTAAGATTTTCAAAAAACGAAATTCTCAATTATATTTCTTATTTTATTTTATCTTTAGCTATTTTGTTTAGTGAAAGTTTCTTGCCTGCATCATTATTAATATTAACCTTTGATATTTTGATAGTTCCTCTTTTTTTTAAAATTAAAACTAAAAATGATATTCAAAATTTTATTATAAAATTAGTTATTTATATTATTCCAATAGTAATTTTTTTATTTTATCTCTTCGTTAAAGACATTTTTGATTACTGGAGGATTTATAATCAAATGGGAACAATTTTTCTCGAAATAATTAATATGAATCTTTTAGAAATAATAATTTCTTTTTTATATAACTTAAAAATTTATAGTATTAATAAATTTTATACAGAACCAAACTGGGCAATCTATACAATAATAATAATCACAAATATTTTATTTTTGGTAAAATTCTTTATAAAGAATTTCAAGGAGAAAATTTCTAATGAACAATACAGTCTATTAGTAATCTCTTTTTGTTCACTTGTATTATTATATCAAGCATTACATAGTTTTACTATATTTAAATTTTCTTGCAGTATTACTTTAGGCTTAATCATAATTTTTAAATTAATTTATGAATTAAAAAATTTTGAAAATAGATTAGTTTTATTATCAATCTTATTACTTTACTCTATCAGTGCTTTTCCATTTTCAAAGAACAATAGTAATCATTTATATGTTGATAAATTTAAAAAAAATGAATATGTAAAAAATAATCATTTTCAATACTTTAAAAATCAAAAATGGAATAAAAAAACTTGGGAACATTTAATTTCTTTAGAAAAAAAAATTATAAAAGTTTCAACAAAATGTAAAATCAAGAATGGTTTGAATTTTTCATCAGACGGTATTATTTCTACAATAATGAGAGATAAGCTTGAATTTAATCAATTGCTTCCTTGGTATGAAAATAATGAAGGAAGTTGGCAAAAAAATTACTATAATACAATGTGGAAGTATTTTGATTTAGAATATTTTAATACAATAGAAAATAAAATTAAAAAAAATGATATAATAATTTATACAAGTGTTAAAAATTACCCCATAATTAAAATTTACAAAAAAGAAATCAACATAAGAAATAGTATGAAAAAAATAGAACTACCTTATTCATATGAGCATAAAAACAAGATTTTGATTATTCCAAACAAATGTAAGGATTTATTTTTTTAAAATAGCCATAATAATAAAACTTATAGAAACATATGAAAAAAATAATTATAACTTATCTTATTTCGGTTTATGATAAAAAAGAAAATCTTAATAACTTTATCAATTATTACAAAAGGTTTAATGCAGGAACAAAACATAGACTATTAATATGTTTTAAGGATTTTAAAAAAGAAGATCCAATATTTAAAAACCCTAAGTTAAAACTAATAAAATATATAAAACATATCGATAATAGCAATTTTAATGACTATGATTGGGGATCTTATAGAAGAATTGCAAAAATTTATAAAGAGAACATAATTTTGTTTATGAATTGCCACAGCTATCCATTGGTAAAAAACTGGTTAAAATTTTTTATAAATCATTATAAATCAAAAACATTATTAGGTCCTTGTGGCTCATATGAGAGCATGGTTAAAAGTCCAATAAATCCTATTGATGAAAAAAATTATTTCAAATCAATATTATATTCAATTTCTAATTTTGTTGATTTTTCTTTATTTCCAAATCCCCACATAAGATCTAATTGTTTTATGTTAAGTGCCAAAGATTTGTTATCTTTAAAAAAAACTAAAAAATATAGATTTAAAAAAAAAAGTACCTGGATTGATGAAAGCGGAAGGAGCGGAATGACCAATCAATTATTAAAAAGAAATTTTGATATTTTTGTTGTAAATCGAGATAATAAAAAATTTGATATAAAAAATTTTAAAGAAAGTGAGACTTATGCATATAAAAATCAATTTAAATTAATCATTTCTGATAAGTTTACTAGACAATATGCGCATGCAGATGAACTTAAAAAAAGTATGATAAAGAAAAATGTTTGGGGATAGGTTATATTTTTGGTCTGTAATATGATTTTTTTTTCTTAAATGAAGCAATTATACCTTTTAGTGAATATAACATTAACTTTCTTTTAAAACTTTGTTTTATAATTAAAAAATAAAAAAATTTAAGAATAATATTAAATAAAAAAATTAGAGAAAAATACTTTGATATAAATTTATTGTAGTGTTTATTAAAGAAATAAAAAAACCCCCATGCATAATGCCATTTTGAAGTTAATGATGTTTCTTCATAAAAATCTAGATTTGAAGATTTACCCTCTAAATGAACTACAAAACAGTTATTCATCACATAGACATTAAGATTACTTTTTTTTATTCTAAAAAATAAATCATGCTCTTCAAAATTCATAAAAATATTTTCATCAAAATACCCTACTTTTTTTAGGACATGTTCTTTAATTAGAAATGCGTGTCCACTAACGTAATCAACATTAATTAAATCTTTAAATTTAGAATTTTTTTCTTTAGATAGCTTGAACCACCCATGTCTTTTTGTTATTTTATTTTTTTCACTTAACGTCGATGGTGCAATAACATCAATTTCATCACTACAATTTGCTTTTGTATATATTTTGTTGATTTCATTTTCAGATATAATGATATCTGGATTTAAAATTAAATAATTTTTGTAAGTATATTTTTCAAATACTTTATTTAAAGCACAGCCATATCCAATATTTTCACCTGTTAAAATACATTCAACATTTGGAAAGTTAGTAATAATTTTATTTTTAAAAGTAAGATTGTCAGAATTTTCTATAATAATTACTTTAAAATTTTTAATTTTATTAAGTAATTTATCAATAATGATTTCACTTTTAAATGTCACAATTAAAATAGCAAGTTCATTTGATTTCATAATATAAATATAAATTTTTATCTTTTTTAAATTAATGATTACCATATAAATTATAAAAAAAAAAAATTTAATATGAAAAGTTTCTACATTGCTGAAATAAACTTACCTAGTAAATCAGCTTATGCAGTACATGTTTTTCAGATGTGTAATGCTATTGCAAAGATTAACAAAAAAGTAATATTAATCGTACCATATCTAGATAAAAATTATTCTATTAAGATTAAAAAAGAGTACGGTATTAAATATAACTTTCATATCAAATCAATTTTTCCTAAAAAAAAAGAACTAAATTTTTTACGAAGAATTTACTTTGCATATTCATGTTTAAAATTCATAACAAAAGAAAAAAAAAATACATTAATTATTTCAAGAAGTATTTTAACCTCCCTTATATTAGCAAAAAATAAAATATTTAGTTATATGGAGATTCATCATGAGCTTAAGAGTTTTACAAAGATTATTTTTTCTTTGTATCAAAAAAATAAAAGCAACAAATATTTAAAATTTATTCTAATAAATAAATATTTATTAAATTATTTCAAATTTAATAAAGAAGATTATCTAATTTTAGATGATGCAGTTAACTTAGAAATGTTTAAAAAATCTAATAAAAAAATTATTAAAAATACTTGTGCTTACTTTGGAAGTTTAACGTCAGGTAAAGGAATAGAAATTATAAAAGAAATTTCAGCAAAATTAAAAAATATTAATTTTCATATATATGGCGATTTAAAATTATTGAATTCAAAATTTATATCTTTTAAAAAAGCAAAAAATGTTAAATTTTTTAATCACTTAAGATATAATAAGATTCCAGAACATATGAGTCGATATAATATTTTATTAATGCCATATTTAAAAAATGTTAGTGTTAGATCAAAAAACCTGAACGTTGCTAACTATATGTCTCCATTAAAATTGTTTGAGTATATGGCTTCAGGTAAAATAATTGTAGCCACTAATTTAAATGTATATTCACATATTTTAAAAAATAATAAAAATTCGATTTTGATTCCTGTTGGAAAAACAAATTTATGGGTAAAAAAAATTATAGAAATATTTAAAGATACTAAGAAATATAAATATTTGCAAAAAAATTCATTAAAAACAGTTAAAAAATATACTTGGGATTTAAGAGTTCAAAAAATATTAAAAAACTTTAAACGTCTTAATCTAAATTAATTACTTGATCATACCAAATTTGAAATGTTAAAATTGTAATCAACTTATCTTTATGATATTTGCCATTATTATGCATTTCATAGGTATTCATAATTTGGGTAAAATTAAATATTCTTTGCTTATTTATTTTATTTTCTTCAAATGTATCCATGAATAGTTTTTTTAAATAATTTCTTAAAAAAAAAGATTCTGGGCTAAACCATCCACGCTTTTTTCTATTAGTTATATATTTCGGTAAAAATTTTAAATTTTTTAAAGGTTTTTTTAAATTAAATAAGTCAATTTTATTATTCATATTAACATTAAAATAATCTTGAATAAGCTGTTTGTCTTGAAATGGAACCCTGGCCTCAATCGAATTTAACATACTCGCCTTATCTAACTTTGAATTTGACTCCTCTGTAAGCCAGTTAGAGATATCGAAATAATTAATTATCTCATTTTTATCAGTAGTTTCAGGTAAATCATAATCAATAGATTTTGCTATTTCCATTTCATTAAAAAAACTTGATTTAAATAATTTATGATTTTGTTCTAGATTGATATAATTATAAAAATATTTAGGAATTCTTTGCATACTCACATTATTAAGTTTTTTTATTTTAGGTATTAAATAACCCAAAAAACTAAACTTTTTTGCAATATAACATTTTTTATATCTTTCATATCCACCAAATATTTCGTCAGCACCATCTCCAGTTAAGATAACCTTACAATCATCTCTTTTGGCATTTTGTGATTGTAGATAGGAATTAAAAAAATTTAAGTTTGAAATAGGTTCATCTAAATTTTTAATGGAATTAATTAACTCATCTTTTTGATTTTCGTCATCTTCATTGATTTCAACTTTATTAAGTTTTATATTAAAATCTTTGCAGACCCTTTCAGCAAAATTTAAATCAATATTAAATTTTGCAAATTTCTCTCTAGGGGTAAAAAAAGAGGTATACGCTTGTATATTTTTATTATATCTTTTAGCTAATAAGGCAATAATTGTTGAATCTATACCACCAGAGAGAAATACACCAATTTTTGTATCTGTTATAAGATTCTTTTTAATAATTTCAGATAATTTATTTTCTAAAATTTTTTCATCTATCTTACTATCTATTTTATTTTTAGATATTAAGAAATATGATTTTTCTATTAATTGACTTTTCACAAAATCAAATTCCATAGTTGTGCTGGGCAATACTTTATTAACATTTTCTATTAAAGATGTTTCTTTAGGAGTAAAACCATATTGAAAAAAAAATTTGCAAGCAAATGGATTGAGTTTTTTATCAGATATACTGTATAGAAACCAAGCATCTGACGAAAAAAAAATCCCATCATTATTTTTTAAGTAATATAAAGGTTTTATACCCGTATAGTCTCTGCATAGGATTAGTTTTTTTAATTTCAAATTAATTAATGTAAAAGCGAACATACCTTCAAGTTCATTAATTTTGCTAGTTCCAAATTTAATTAGAAATTTAAAAAGTAATTCTGTGTCAGTTTTACTTTCAAAACTTATATGATTAAAATATTTCTTCTTTAATTCACAAAAATTTAAAATTTCACCATTAAAAAGCAACATAAATTCATCATTCCTAAAAATTTTATTGCCATCTTGTGATTGGTCTATTATTGAAAGTCTATTGAAGCCAACACAAATTTGAGAACTGCTATTGTTAATTAAAATCTTTTCATTAAAATCTGGACCCCTATATTTCTGCTTTTTAAAATAAAAATTAAATTTTTCCTGATATTCATTAATTCTATTTGAATTTTTAGTAGAAATATATCCTATAAATCCACACATTATTTATATTTTAAAATTTAACATCTGCAAAAGGTATACTCTTTTATATTTAAATTAAAATTTAATATTGTAATTTATTTACTTTAGATTTACTTTAAATAGTACTAACAATCAAAATATACTTATTTAATCTACTTTAAACAACTGATGAATTTTCAAACAAAATTAAAATTTTTTAAGCTTTTACAAAGCTTCCTAGCAAAATTTAACTTCAAAATTTTTTATTCAAAAGATAAAGATTTTACAAAAAACTTAAATGTTGAAAATATAATAGATGTAGGAGTTGAAAAAGGTACAAATTTTTTAATAAACAACTTTCCTAAAGCAAAATATTTTTTAATTGAAGCAAACTCTACTTTTTACGATTACTTGGAAAATAATTTTTTAAAAAGATTTAGAGGTAAACTTTTTAAAATAGCAGCAGGCAAAAAAAAGATAAAAAATACTTTTATGACTCTGGGCCAATATCATCTTTTTTTAAAAGAGATAATTTTAAATTTAAAAAAAAACTTTTTGTTCAGTTATTGCCGTTAGACATGATTCTAATTAAAGAAAAAATTAACAAAAATACAATTCTTAAAATAGATTGTGAAGGTGGTGAGTTAGAAGTTCTAAAAGGTGCTGTTAAAACTTTAAAAAAAGTTAATTATGTTATCATTGAGCTCAGATTGCAAAAAATTCAAACATATAATCCTTCTGATATTATTAACTTTTTGTATAAAAATAAATTCAAATGGCAACAAGTATTAAAGGTATATTACGCCAAAGAAGCTATAGATTACATGGATATACTCTTTATCAAAAAATAAACTTATTAAGATTATTTAGTGATAAATTAAACTTCCAGAAAATATTATAAAATAAATTGATATTAGATAAAATTTAAAATTCAATTTTTCTAAATACCATGACATGTCTTGGCTTTTGAAAAAAAATATAAAATATAGCAGCCAAGTCAAATCTACATATTTTTGAAAAAAATGATAATTTAAACATGTTTGAATAAGTAAAATTATAAGTATAAAAGAATTATATAAAATATTTTTGTTGAATATAAAATATATATTCATCATCCCCAATATTGAAAAAATAAAAATAAATGTTTCTAAATTTAATTTTTTAAGTACATAATAAATTGCACCACCACCAATTTTATTTTCCATATTAAAAGTCAAAAAGAAAAAAATTAATCCTAAAATTATAAATGGTAATTTATTTTTAATTATAAATTTCAAATATTCATTAAATTTAACCATTACAAAAGGAATTGTGAATATGAAAATGGTACTAAAAAAAAATGGTAAATTAAAAACAAAATTTATTAATATATTGTCAGAAAAAGCTCTCTCAAATTGCAAATAATGATTAATATATAATAAAAATGGAGTTGAGATTAGAATATTAAATAAAATTAATTTTGTTAAATTTTTTTTATTAAGAATTTTTGATGCTTCATATAAGTAAATCAAAGAAACTATTCCAACCTCAGGTGATATATAGCTTGCAAGTGCCAATAATAAAAAAGAAAAATATATATATTTTTTTTTAAAATAATTGATAAATAATGAATAATTATAAATAGACAGAATTAAAAACAATATAGTTAATATTTCTCTTCCTGACCATATAGCTATTGATCTATAACTTGGCGAAATAAAAAATATTATAAGCATAACAATTAAAAAATTACTTTTTTTAAATTTTAGATTAATTGATTTATAATAAATAAATGGAATTACTAAAAATAGATGCATAAGAGCAAATCTAGTAAATTCATTACCAAAAATTTTTTGAAGATAATAGATTATGATATAGTATACTGGTGAATGAACAAGTTTGCCTTGAGGATAAAAATTTATTAAAAAATCAAGAACTCCATTTTTAAAACCAGTTATAATTAGATTTTGCTGAGTCAGTTGATAATCGTGAATTGATCCTCCCGCCATATCTTCACCTAAAAAAAAACCAACTATCAAAGTTAAATAACCAATAATAAATATCAAAAAATTTCTATTATCTTTTATCATTGTTATCTTTTAATTTTAATTAAATATAATTTCAATAATCCTATTAAAGAATTTATTATGAGTTGTAAATTTACAGTTGATGACCCTCTTATTCTATTTCTAAAAATAGTATCTGTTTCAAACAATTTAAATTTATTTAAATAAAGTTCTAAAAGAATTTCTGATAGAACTATAAAGCCATCACCTATGTTTCCACAATTAAGAGTTATATGACGAGCTGCATTTTTTGAATAAAATCTATAACCATTTGTATAGTCAGATACGGGTACTTTTAAAAATAACTTAGCTAATTTATTAGATAAAAATGAAAGAAATTTTCGTGAGATGGGCCAACCTATAATTAAACTCTTATTCATATACCTACTCGAAATTAATAAATCACAATCATTATTATGAAATATTTCTATCTTTGATTTTAATTCAGAGGGATCGTGTGATAAATCAGCATCCATCTCAATAATAATATCAGTGTACTGAGTTTTTAAAGCCATTTTAATACCTTCTAAAACGGCTGATCCTCTGCCTAATTTCTTACCTCTGTAAATATAATTAACCGTTTTATTAAATTTTTTTAAGATATCTTTAATTTTATCGTTTGGAGAGTCATCAACAATAAAAATTGTATAATTAATTTTTTTATTGCTAAGGTTATTGTCAATTCCTTTAATTAATTCTATAATATTTTCATCTTCATTATACGTTGGAATAATTAAACTGATATTCATAATTAAGTTGTTTGAAGTTAAAAGATTTAATATAACCTTCAATTCAAAATTAAACAAAATTATTATATGAAAAACAATCTAAAGTTAAAAGATTTTAATTCCTTAATTGAAAAATATCGTAAAAAAAATTCGAAATTCAAATATCCATTGTTAGATGATGCTTTTTCCAATAAAGACTTATTTGAGGGCATAAAAGTAATTATGTCAGGTCAACTTACAATGGCTGAAAAAACTAAAGAATTTGAGGAGAAATTTGCAAAAAAATTAAATACTAAATATGCAGTAATGGTTAATTCTGGATCATCAGCAAACTTACTATCAACATTTGCAGCATGCAATCCACTAAGAAAAAATAGATTTAAATCTGGAGATGAAGCTTTAATACCCGCTCTTTGCTGGCCAACTTCTTTATGGCCACTAGTTCAAGCTGGTTTAAAGCCAAAATTTTTAGATATTGATAGCACAACTTTAAATGTCAAAGCTAGTGACGTTATTAAAAATATAACAAAAAAAACTAAAGTAATACTGTTAATTCATGTTCTTGGAAATTCAACTGATATAGATTTGATAATAAAAGTAGCTAAAAGAAAAAAAATAATTGTAATTGAAGATACTTGTGAATCTTTGGGTGCAATGTATAAAAAAAAATATTTAGGTACTTTTGGCGATTTCGGAACATACTCTTTTTATTATTCTCATCAAATATCTTCTGGAGAGGGTGGGATGATAGTTTGCAACTCTTTTGAAGACTACCAACTCCTTCTTTCAATGAGAGCACATGGATGGTCTAGAAATTTAAAGTTACATAAGAATATTGAAAAACATTATCCAAAATTAGATAAAAGATTTATTTTTGTGAATTCTGGCTTTAATTTAAGACCAACTGATATTTCCGCTTCAATTGGTATTAGTCAATTTAATAGATTGGATAATTTTATCAACATTAGAAAAAAAAATAGAGTTAAAATAATAAAGTCCTTAAAGCAATCAAAAAAATGGATAAATCAATATGAGTTTTTAAATATTAATAAAAATGTAAACCCAAGCTTTTTCGGATTTCCAATAATTATTTCAGAGAAATATGGGTATCTTAAAAAAAAACTACTTAAAAAATTAGAGTTATTGGGAATCGAAAGTAGACCAATAATAAGTGGAAATTTTTTAAATCAACCAGCTGCAAAATTATTTAAATTTAGGCAAAAAGCAAAAAACTTTCCTAATTCTCAAATTGTAGAGGAAAGAGGCTTTTTTATAGGGCTGCATTCAAAACCCATTACTACAGAAAAATTAAAATTATTAGTTGAAGCTTTATTATCAATTAATAATTTAAATAAATAAATGTTGCTATTTTCAATACTTATCTTAAAAACATTTTAATGCATATTTTTATCACTGGTATAGCAGGTTTTTTAGGATCAAACCTTGCTGATTTTTATCTAAAAAAAAATTATAAGGTTTCAGGCTGTGATAATTTAGTTGGTGGATCTCTAGAAAACATAGATAAAAAAGTTAATTTTTACAAAGTTAATATCGAAGATTTTAATAAACTATCAAACATTATGAAAAATGTTGATGTTGTTTGTCATGCGGCTGCATATGCACATGAAGGATTGTCAAATTTTTCACCAGTAATGTTTGCACAAAACAATGTTGTAGGTTCCACTTCAGTTTTTACAGCTGCAATCAAAAATAAAGTTAAAAGAATAGTTTTTTGTTCTTCAATGGCAAGATATGGTTCTATAAAGTCTCCATTTAGTGAGACTAACAATCCAAACCCAGTTGACCCATATGGAATTTCAAAATTGGCTGCTGAAAAGCTTCTCATAAATCTATGCGAAACAAACGGTGTACAGTACAATATAGCCATTCCTCATAATATTATAGGACCCAAACAAAGATATGACGATCCGTTTAGAAATGTTGTTTCTATTATGACAAATCTGATGCTTCAAAATAGAAGTCCAATTATTTATGGAGATGGAGAGCAGAAAAGGTCATTTTCAGACATTGACGATTGTATTTTTTGCATTGATAAACTTTTATTTGATAAAAAAATAAATAAACAGGTTGTTAATATTGGACCAGATGAAAATTTTATTACCATAAATGAACTTTACCAAATTCTATCAAATAAGTTACAGTTTAATAAAACAGCAAAATACTATCTGGATAGACCAAATGAGGTAAAATATGCAAAATGCTCATCAAACAAAGCTAGAAAAATATTAGATTATAAAACCACCACCTCCCTAGACGACTCGATACAAAAAGTTGTAGATTATATTAAGCAAAAAGGGCCAAAAAAATTTCTATATGACTATGAAATTGAGTTGAATAATGATCTTGTCCCAATTACATGGAAGAAAAAATTATTTTAAAGAATTAATAATTTTTTTTAACGCATCTTTATTTTTGATAATATCGAACCTATAAATTAATTTTTGTGAAAATTTAATTTTTTCATTAGAGATTTTTTTATTAAAATAACTTATTTCAATTTTTTTGGCTAAATCTTTAAAATTAGATGTCTTAAATAGGAATCCAGCCTTTCCGTTTTTTAAAATTTCTTTCGGTCCTGTGGGACAATTTGATGAAATAACAGTTTTTTTGAAAGAAATTGCCTCAATCAACACATTAGGAGACCCTTCATATTTTGAAGAAAGTACTAAAGCATCAGACCATTTTAAATAAGGATAAACATTACTTTTATAACCTAAAAATTTTACTTGATGGGATATTTTATTTTTGTTACAAAATTTTACCAAATCTTTTTTCAATTTTCCTTTTCCAATTATCAAGACAAAAAAGTTTAATTTATTCTTCAAGTAATTTAATGCCTTTAAAATAGTTATCTGATCCTTTTGTTCGACTAAACGACCGATAACAACAATTTTATAGCAATTTTTATCAATTTTATATTTTTTTATTCTTTGTGAGGAAAGCCTTCTTTGCTCTGATTTTTCAATTATTGAATTATAAATAATTTTCGATTTAATATTTAGAATTTTATCAATTTTGAATTTAAAATCGGAGCTATTTACTAAAACACAATTTGCATATTTAAAAAAATATTTAAAAATATAAACTTTTAAAAAATTTCCTAAGTATCCAGTAGGACTTGCATTTGATCTAATGATAACTGGTATTTTTAATATTTTAGCAACAATAATTGCAAATATATTAGACTCATAAGATATAATAATATTTCCTTTGTTATTAAAGTAAAAATTTTTTAGTATTAAAAAGACACAATAAAATGTTTTTATTAATCTGGTACCATTATTTATATTAATTTTTTTAGGTGTTATAAAGTTAATTTTATTATTAAATTTTTTTCTCTTATCCTTATTTGCAGTTATCAATGATATATCAAATTCGTTGGATAATTTATTAACAATAAGATAAAGATTTTTTTCAACTCCACCTTCTTCTATAGATGGGCAAAAAAAAATAATTTTTTTTTTCATTTAAATTTTTTTAAATAATTTTTTATAACTTGTAATATTATTTTTAATACTAAACCGATTTAGTGAATTATATAATTTATCTTTTTTGGTCATATCTTGAGTTATTAAAGATTTCAGAATTTTTTTTGATAAAGTTATATAATCTCCCACTTTAAATAGCTGTCCACCTTGACCATTTAGTAAGATTTCTTTTGGGCCAGAATTACAATCTGAACTTATTATATTATTTTTGAACATTGCTGCTTCTACCAAAACATTTCCAAAACCTTCATATTTTGAAGACAAAACAAATGTATTTACGATTTTATAGTATGGGAATGGATTTTTAATATTAGTAAGTATTTTAACATTTTTTTCAATATTGTTTTGTTTGATAATATTTTTAATTTCATTGTATTGCGAACCATACCCTATAATTAGTAAGTTAGATTCAATTTTATTCAATACCAATATAAAAGCTTGAAGAATAGTTTTAATATCTTTCTGATCTTCTAATCTTCCTATAGTTAAAATAGTATTTTTTTTATTTTTTAGATAAATTTTTTTTTTAGATAATTTATATATATTTTTGTCAAAAGCTGGGTTGTAAATTGTAATACACTTCTTATTAGTATAACTAGATAAGTCTTTACTTAACTTTTTGCTAATACCAACAATTGCGTCAGCTTTTTTATAAAGATATTTAATTAGTAATAATATAATAAGTTTTTTTAGTGATTTATTAAATTTAAACTCATCAATATGGTTTCTTTCTATTAAAATGTGTCTAATCCATTTCAGTTTGTATAATAAAAAAAAAGATAAAACGTTTGCAAAATTTTGATTAGACAAAAAAATATACTTTTGATAATTATTTATCTTATCTCTTTTAAGATATTTGCGGATTTTGAATATTGAAAAAAGAGACCTTTTAGATTTTATGTTTATAAAATTTACATTTCTTTTTATCAAATATTTGCTTAAATTTTGATTATTTAAAAATATGAAGTCTATATCATATTCTTTTTCATCTAAATTGTTGATTAATCTAGATATTGAAAGATCTGCACCACCTATTTTTGAGTAGGGGTGAAATATGTAAATCTTATATTTTTTTTTCATTATACTTAGTATTAAATTTATTATTCTTATTTAAAATTGATAGGTTATTAATATAATTAATAATAACATACAAAAGTTTTTTCATAATGCATATTTCTTACTGGGCCCCATTCTTTGACAAAATTGCAACAGTTAAATCTGTGAAGAATTCTATAAGATCATTATTGTTGTTTGAAAAAGATATTAAAAAAATAGATTTAATTAATTTTTTTGATGAATGGTCAGAAAATAAAATTACAAACATAGACAATAAAAATTTAAACTACATTAGTTTTTATAATAAAAGAATAGTTAATATTCTCCCTAAAAATAGTTTTATAAAAAGTAGATTTAGTTATTTCATGCTTTTCTTACTAGGTGCTTTTCCTTTGATAAAATACCTTAAGATTAGTAAACCAAATTATCTTTTAGTTCACTTGATTTCATCTCTGCCATTAACAATTTTAATACTATTTAATTTCAAAACTAAATTTATTTTAAGAGTTTCTGGTTTACCAAAATTAACTTTATTTAGAAGATTACTTTGGAAAATTTCAAATAAAAAAATTTTTAAAGTTATTGTACCGACCCAGGCTACCTTAGACACATTGAGAAAAGAAAAAATTTTTGATGAAAATAAATTATTTTTAGTAAGAGATCCTGTTATAGAAATTAAAAATATAAAAAAAAAATTAAAAGATAACTCTATTAAATTGAATAATTTTTTTTTAGCTATAGGTAGATTAACTAAACAAAAAAATCATCAATTATTATTAAATGCATTTCAAGAAATATATAAAAATGATAATAAATACAGATTAGTTATTCTGGGTGACGGTGAATTAAAGAGTCATTTAATCAAATTAAGTGAAAAATTAAATATATCAAATGCTGTTTATTTTGCAGGAAATGTAGATAACGTGTTTGAGTATATTTCAAAAAGTATTTGTGTAATTTCAACATCATTATGGGAAGATCCTGGATTTGTTATGATAGAAACCGCATTTGTAAAAAAAATTATAATATCTAGTGATTGTCCTAATGGTCCAAAAGAATTTATTGAAAATAACAAAGCAGGTTACATCTTTAAAAATAATGATTATAATAATTTACTTTCTCAAATAAATTTATTTTTAACAGACTCAAGAAAAAATATTTATTTAAAAAAAGTAGCTGCCATAAAGAAAAGCAAAAAATATACTTTATTTAATCACTACCACTCTTTGAAAAAAGCATTAAATTAAATTACATAAATGTTTAATACATTATTATAACTTGTATTATTGACTAATTATTATTTAAACAGGTATTTATTACCTTTACTTATTTTCAAAAAAATTTAATAAAGACTAACAATATTTGATAATGAAAAAAATTGCATTAATAACAGGAATAACTGGTCAAGATGGATCTTATTTAGCTGAATTTTTACTTAAAAAAAATTATATTGTTCATGGTATTAAAAGAAAATCATCATCATTTAATACAAGTAGAATCGATCATTTAATAGAAGACCCAGCTTATAAATCAAAATTTTATCTTCATTATGGTGATCTAACAAGTACAGATAGTTTATTTAAAATAATTTCAAGCATTAAACCTCATGAAATTTATAACTTGGGGGCTCAAAGTCATGTGGGTGTTTCATTTGATAACCCAGTATACACGGCTGAAGTTACAGGTATTGGAGCATTGAGAATTTTAGAGGTAATAAGATCTGTAGTTTTTAAAAAAAAAATAAAGTTTTACCAGGCAACCTCATCAGAATTATTTGGTGAAACAAAGGGAAAAAATATTTTTAACGAAAAATCAGAACTTAATCCTAAGTCGCCTTATGGAGTTTCAAAATTGTTTGCACACCACATAACAAAAGTTTATAGAGAATCTTATAACATGTATGCTACTAGTGGAATGCTATTTAATCACGAAAGTCCAAGAAGAGGAGAGACATTTGTTACAAGAAAAATCACTATGTTTTTTGCCAAAAAAGTAAAAGGCTCTAATGATGTGCTACGTCTAGGAAACATTTATGCAAAAAGAGACTGGGGTCATGCTAAGGACTATGTTGAAATGCAATGGAAAATTATGCAACAAAAGAAACCTGATGATTATGTAATTGCAACAGGTTCTACGTACACTGTTAAACAATTTGTTGAGGAAGTTTGTAAGATTTTAAATATTAAGTTAGTGTGGATTGGAAAAGGACTTAATGAAAAAGCTTACGAGGTTATTGGTAATAAGAAAAAATTATTAATAAAAATAGACAAAAAATATTTTAGACCACTTGATATAAATTATTTAAAAGGAGATTCTAGTAAAGCAAAAAAATTGCTTAAATATAAACCCAAATATAATTTTAAAATGCTAGTTAAAGAAATGCTTTTAAGTGATATCAAATTGATTAAATAATTTGTGCACGATCTCATAATAAATTCCTTATTTATACTCATTTCCTTTTTTTTATTTAATAATTTTTGTAAAAAAAAAAATTTCTTTATAGATAATATAAATAAACTAAATCATAAAAAATTTACCAATAAAAATAAAGTAACAATAACTGGGGGTTTTTTAATAATTTTTGGAATTTTATTTTTATTTAAAGATATAAATTATATTAGTAAATTATTTTTTATATCAATTTTCATTCTTGGTTTGCTTTCAGATACAAACAAACTTGCTTCTCCAAAAATAAGAATCCTCGTACAATTAATCCTAATAACTGGTTATATTGTCATAAACAATGTTTATGTAAATGATATTCGAATAGATTTTTTTAATGCTTATATTTTAGATAATTTGATATTCAAAACAATATTTACTACGTTTTGTATCTTGATTTTAATTAATGGCTCAAATTTTATGGATGGTGTAAATACATTAAATTCAGGTTATTTTTTTATAATATTAATAAATATTATGTTTCAGCATCATTATAATGAAATCATTATCGAAACACAAAATATAGAACTACTACTAATAATTTTATTTATCTTTTTAATATTTAATATTTTTGGTAAATCATTTATGGGTGATGGGGGGTCGTATCTTTTAAGTTTTTATGTGGGAATTTTTTTAATAAACTTATCAAATCAAAATACATTAATTAGTCCATATTATTTTGCTACATTGCTTTGGTACCCAGCTTTTGAGAATTTTTTCTCATTATTTAGAAGACTAATTTATGAAAATAAAAATATAAAAAATCCAGATAGTCTTCATTTGCATCATTTATTGTTTATTTTTTTTAAAAAGAAATTTAACAATGGCAAGTTTACAAATACAATTACAGGATCTGCAATAAATCTGTTTAATATTCTAATTATAATAACTTCAAATTATTTTATAAACGAAACAGCTTCTTTAATATTGCTATTAATTTTTGCGATTACAACTTATTTAATTATTTACTATTTTTTAAAAAAAACTTTAAATTTATTTTAAATCAATTACTAAATTATTTATTATATATAAATGAAAAAAGAGATTATTGGAATTACAGGCGCCTCAGGTGTTTTGGGTCAATACTTTATTAAGAAGTATAAAAATTATTATTATGATATCTTTAAAGGTGATATTAGGAATAATAAGAATGTAAAAACTTGGATTGAGAAAACAAAAGCAAATTATATTTTTCACTTTGCATCTAAAGTTTCAACTCATTACGTAAAAAATAATTATAAAAAATCTTTAGATGTAAATTTTCTTGGAACTAAAAACTTGATTAATAGCATTACTGCATCGGATAAAAATATTTGGTTTTTTTTTGCATCGTCATCACACGTATATAAAAGTAAAAATAAAAAACTAAAAGAAACTGATGAAGCAAAACCAATGACATTATATGGTAAAACTAAAATCAAAGCTGAAAATTATTTACAAAAAACTATGACAAAATACAAAAATATATGTATTGGTAGAATTTTTAGCTTCACACATAAAAAACAAGAATTGCCATATTTAATACCATCACTGTTTAAGAAAATTAATCACTATAAAAAAAATATATTTCTTGAAAACTTAAATCATGATAGGGACTTTTGTCATTTAGATGATATTTGTAGTGCTATAAATTTGCTTAAAAAAAAATCATGTAAAGGAGTTTATAATATTGGAAGTGGTAAAAAAACCAATTTATTTGAAATTGTTAAACTAATTAATAAAAATAATAAAAAAATTGATTATAAAAAAAATTACATAAAATCATCATTGATAGCAGATATATCAAAATTAAGAAAAATTGGATTTAAACCTAAATTTGAGATAAAAAAAATAATATCAGATTTCTATAAAAGATAATGTTTTGTTCTATTCTTATTTCTAATTTCAATAAATCCCAATTTATTGAGAGATGTCTTAATTCTTTAATAAATCAATCATATAAGAATTTTGAAATTATTTTTTCTGATAATGGATCTACTGATAATTCTTTAGAAATTGTTTCAAAATTTAATGGAATTAAAGTTATAAAGACACCTAGATTTACTAATTCACCAGCACTAAATCAAATAGATGTCCTTAATAATGCATTTTTAATATCTAAAGGAAAGTATATCTTTCTATTAGATTCTGATGATTTTTATGAAATGAATAAAATCGAAAAAATTATCAATCATCAAAAAAAAAAAAAATTAGAATTTATATGTGATGTTCCTAGAATTTATTTTAACGATACTTATTCAAAGATTTTTAAAATAAAAAGCTCATATTCGTTCTTAAGATCTTGGCCAATCATATTTCCAACAAGTACAATTTCGTTTACTAGAAATTTTTTTTTAAATTTTGATAAATTTTTATTTAAAAATGAATATGATAAATTGGAAATTGATTTTAGATTAAATGTTTTTGCATACCTTGAAAATATTAATCATATATTCTCAGAGGAGATACTAACAAATTATAGTCAAACTAAAGGTGGCATAATGTCTAGTTATAAAAAGTTTGATAAGAATTGGTGGGATAAGAGATTACAAGCACACACGTATTTTCATAAGATTCAAAATGTAAAAAAATTAAAATTACATAAAAATTTAGATTTTTATGTAACTAAGTTAATTAATAAACTTTAAAATCGTTTAACACCCACCAATAAGAAACTATAATTAATCCAAAAAATTGATGCACTGAATGATGTAAAGAAGCTACCAGAGGGTATTAACGGTAACGCTGTAGTAGCTATAAATAGTGTCGATGCTAAGATCATTGGATCTTTATTTTTAAAAAAAGATTTAAACCCAAAAATTATTGAATAACCAAAAAATATAATAAACACTATATATCCAATAATACCAGTTTCTGATAAAAATTCATAGTGTATTTGATGAGGATGCGTAGTTGAAGTGCCTGAATAACCACCATCTGGCCTATATACACCCAGAGTATTGTAAGTTTGATATTCAGATTTTTTACTTTCATTTCTATAATTTTTAATTCCAACACCATAAATATAGTTTTTTTTAAAGATATTTTTTGCTAATTCATAGTGGCTACCATGTCGTGAGTCTTTCACAAATTTTGATATACCATTTTCTTTAATAGGAAGTACTATTTCATCAACTATTCTACTTTTATAAAAACTATTATTTAATGTTGTAATTAGAATTATTATTAAAATTCCCAATATAAGAAAAATTTTTTTAATGAAATTTTCTTTATTGACTAAAACAATAAAAAATGAACACATTAATAGTGTCCTAACAAAGTTTGATCTCTCACCAATTAATAAAGAAGTGATGATAAAAACTATTATTAAAATGTAGAAAAGTATTTCTGAATTCTTGAAGTAATTTTTATAGTAGTAAGATAATGTCAGAAGTATAAATCCATAATAATAATTACCAATCTTAAGTTCGTCACCAGTAAAACTAGCTATTCTTCCATTATAGGCTGATTTAATTCCTAAAATATTTGAACCAGTGTAAAATTCTATAAAAATGTCTATTGTAACTACAGCAAAGGTTATAAACCACAATGTGAAAACAGTTTTTTTTAAATTTTCATCAGCATTTTCAAAATAGTATTTAATTGTAAAAATCAATAACACAAATCTAAGGAATCCGAAACTACGGATAAAGCTTTCATGAGTATTCGCAATTAATATTGAATTTAATAAGAGTAAGATCCAAATAAATATAAAAATAAAAAAAGTTTTATTTATTATGAAATCAATTTTTTTTTTTTTGTAAATTTCATAAATAAAATAAAAGTTGGTAAGCAATATTAAAGTATTTGAGGCAGCACTGCCCAGAATTAATGTTGCTGGTAAAATAGCCAATACTAAGGATAGTATTTTATATTCATTATTTTTTATATTTCTAAATAAAACCATTTATTTTTAGGAAGTATTATTTTACAAAAAATACATACATATTCATAATTTTTGTTACACCATACGGTCCATCATTTTTACATTTTTCACCTGATTTTTTGCAACTTGCTAAATTAATTTTTAATATTTCCATTCTTTTATTCAAATCAAAATAAGTTTCATCTATATTATAAAAAACTTGTTTAATGGGGTTATACCCATAATTTTTATATTCTTTAAATATTCTGTTAGTATTCCGAGTTACAAAAATTACCAATGAAAATATTATGATATACGTAATTTTCTTTTTTAATTTTATGAAATTGTGCTTAGATTTTTCAACCTGTAAAGATATTATTATAAAAACCAGTGATGCTACTAGACAATAGCCTCCATACCTAAGTGTTGGATGGTTGTAAAACCATTCAACTAGTAATAGTGATATAACAGACAAGGTTAATGTAATTTTTTTATCTTTATATTTATATTTTTTTTTATATGGAGCAAAATAAAACAATGTTAGTATAGATAAAAAAGCAATACCTAAAAGAAAATCTGATACTTTTGTAAAAAAATAAACATCTATCCAATTACTAACCCAATTAAGTTTTTGTATATAAATTTCTGGATTATCAATTCGAAAATTTGGGGCCGCACCTCCTTTGGCCCATTGTTCATACCAATTATTTAATTCCTGAACCTCAATTTTTGAAATAGACCAAATAAAATTATCAAAACAAGAAATATTCAATGGATACATCAAACAACCTGTATTAATAAAATTTATACTTAAAACTAAAAAAAATAGTATTAAAAAAAGATATAAATAATAATTAGAAAACAAATAAAAAATTACAATTTTAAATTTATAGTTTTTGATTAGATGATATAAAATAATTGCAAAAAAAATAATGTAAAGTACATAAAATGCTTTTAAAGAAATTATTAAAGCTATTAATAAAAAAAGCTTAGAAAGTTTTTTTTCTAATTCAACCTTAAAATTCAAAAATGATAAAATTTCACCAATTAAAATTAAAATTAATATTTGTGCAGATCTATCTGTACCGTGTTCAGAGATTCTGTAAAAAAATATATTTACAAAAACGAAAGATAATAAATAATAAATTGTTATATAGTTAAAATTTTTATTTAAATTATCCTTTATCAATTTGAATAACAAAATCATATTTGAAAATAAAAATATTAAAAAAGCAGACATGTGAAACATAAAATATTTTGTAATAGGCAAATAGAATAAAGAATTTAAATAAAAAATTGAAGATTGTGTTCTTAATCCTAAATTAAAATTTCCAATTCCTAATGCTGATGGCATCTGTGTTAAATAATAGCTATACTGAAAGTGATAGTAGGGAAAATCATCATGCATTTTTGACATAAGCATGCCAACAAAATATATTAATAGAAATAACGATAAATAAATTTGATTTTGGCCAATTTTTTTTGGATTAAAATATAAAAAAAAACTAAATCCTAATAAAATTATAACTAAGTTATGTTTTGTGTCATGTTCATAAAAAAAGGATGATATATAAGAATATAAACATAATATAAGCAATCCTGTTAAACCAGTGTAGCCATAGTTTGATGTTATTTTCAATTTTTTATTTAATGAAAAGAAAAATAATCCATATCCAATAATTGACATAGGAATCATTAAATAATATGTAATAAAAATATATAAGTTTAAATTCATAATTAAGTGGTGTAACTAATTTAACTTTATGATTAAAGATATAACTTTTTTAATACTAGCAAAAAATGAGGAAAAATGTTTACTATTTGTCATTTTTGAACGCATTAAAAAAATTAAAACGAAATATTTATATGTATTTAATACAGATAGAGATTTTGAGCAAAGAGAACCAAAAAATATGCATAAATTCATCAAGCTTTTGGATTATGATTTTGTTTTTGCATCATGTTATGGAAAAGACTGTAGTACAAAAGATGATACAATTGTAACAAAAATTAGAAATTATTTTTTTACAAAATTAGTAAATATTTTATTTAAATTAAAAACCACAGATAGTTTTTATACTTTTTTTTTAAGAATAATAAGTTCTTCCAAAAAATTAAATTTAAAAAAAGAAGATTTTAGTTTTTGTGTCGAGCTATCTATAAAAAAATTTTTAAAAAAAATAAAAATATTAATAAGTAATCAGATAAAAAAAAAAGATACTTTAGAACAAAAAAAGTTAATGTATTTAAAGGTGGTTTATTAATTTTGATTTCAATGATAAATTTTATTTTATATAAATAATAATGAATTTAAATTCCAAAATATTTGTTGCAGGCCACAAAGGTTTAGTTGGAAGTGCTATTTTAAGAGCATTAAAAAAAAGAGGATACAAGAATATAATTACGGTAAGTAAGTCAAAATTAGATCTTACTAGTCAATTAAAAGTCTTTAATTTTTTAAAAAGAAAGAAACCAAAATTTATTTTTATTGCAGCAGCAAAGGTAGGTGGAATTAATCTTAATGAAAAGTATAAAGCAGATATGATTTATCAAAATTTAGTAATACAAACTAATTTAATTCATTCAGCTTATAAAGTGGGCGTTAAAGACATTTTATTTTTAGGCTCAAGTTGTGTTTATCCTAGAAATTGCAAACAACCAATAAAAGAAAAATACTTATTATCTGGCTTATTAGAAAAAACTAATGATGCTTATGCGATTGCTAAAATTGCAGGCATAAAAATGTGTGAAAGTTATAATGATCAATTCAAAACTAATTATAAATGTATAATGCCAACCAACACATTTGGTCCAAATGATAAATATGATGAATTTGGCTCACACTTCTTTCCAGCTTTAATTAAAAAAATTCATGAATTCAAAATAAAAAAAAGTAAACATTTGATTTTATGGGGTAATGGAAACCCCAAAAGAGAAATGATTTATGTCGATGACCTTGCTGATGCTTGTATTTATTTTATGAACAAAAGATTTAAAGAAACAATAATCAATATTGGTACTGGTAAGGATTATATGATTAAAGAATATGTAAGATTAATTGCTAGAGTAATTTTGCCCAATAAAGATATAAAGATTAAATACGACAAAACTAAACCCAATGGAACTCCAAGAAAACTACTCAATATTAATCTTTCAAAAAAATATGGCTGGTTCGCAAAAACTACTTTAGAAGTCGCTATTTTGGAAACCTATAAGGATTTTTTAAAAAAAAATCAGGTTTACAAAGGTTAATTTTTAGGTATAACACTCTCGCCGGTGATTATTGCGAAGGGGTAATACCCGATCCCATTCCGAACTCGGAAGTCAAGCCCTTCAGCGCCAATGGTACTTT
>MDTF01015313.1_pt1 | contig 53132 bp, 40 predicted proteins | sample 811191 | NCBI WGS metagenome assembly MDTF01 (sample SAMN05326649, study PRJNA326480) | marine metagenome | isolation source: seawater | place: Southern Ocean | collected 2011 | reverse complement strand
GACCAGGAAGATATGATGAGGAATACGAACAAAGAGGAACTGATTATCCATTGCCGTTTGTACGATGGACTGAAAAAAGAAACTTTGAAACAATATTACAATCGATTTCTAGCAGAAATATTAAAGTAGAGGAATTAATTTCTGAACTTCTTGATCTAGATGATTACAAAAATATTTACGGAGATATTGGAACTAGTAAATCAATTGCAACGATTCTTAAATATTCTAAGAAAACAGCTGCTCCTTCAACGGAAGTTGAAATTAACAGTAATACTTTTGAAGGATCAAAAGGAGTACTAGGGATTATAGGAGCAGGGAATTTTACTAAAATGACTATGCTTCCGGCTTTAAAGGATAGTGGAGCTAATTTTAAATATATCGCAAGCCAAGGAGGATTAAGTGCCACTACAATGGCAAAAAAGCATAATTTCTCTAAAGCTACCAGTGATTACAAAGAGATTTTAAAGGATACTGCTGTTGATATGGTGATGATTACAACTCGTCATAATTTACATGCAGATATGGCTGTTGAAATATTAAATGCCAATAAACATGTTTTTGTAGAGAAGCCGCTGGCCCTAAATAAGGCTGATTTAGCTAGAGTAATCGCTGCTCAAAAAGCATCTAATAAAACAATTACTGTTGGATTTAATAGAAGATTTTCTCCACATATCGAAAAGATAAAACAGTTGGTTAGCGATACTCCTATGAACGTTATTGCTACAATGAATGCTGGATTTATTCCTGGTAGTGTTTGGGTACATGATTTACAAGTTGGTGGAGGAAGAATTGTTGGAGAAGCTTGTCACTTCATTGATCTGATTACTTATTTGACAGGAAGTAAAGTGAAGTCAGTTTGTATGAATGCTATGGGGATTAATCCTGAAGAGAATACAGATAACGCAACTATTCTATTGAAATATGAAAACGGTTCAACAGGAGTAATTAATTACTTCTCTAATGGATCTAAATCGTATTCTAAAGAACGTGTTGAAGTTTATTCTCAGGAAAGAACTTTGGTGATGGATAATTTCCGAAAAACTGATGGATATGGCTTCAAAGGATTTTCAGGAATGAAAACGAAATTAGATAAAGGACATAAAAATCAGTTTAACAAGTTAGTTAAGAACTTGCAAAATGGTGGAGATGCATTAATTCCATTGGATGAAATTATAAATACAACTGAAGCATCATTTGCGGCTATTGAAAGTTTAAAAATTGGTGGCTGGGTAAATCTTGATTAGATGAATATTAAGCTTGGTTTTCAGTTGGTTAAAAATATGGGTTTGCGTTATACGCTTTACAGGGTAAAACATGAATTGCAAAAAAAGCTAGGGTATCTAGTAAAACATCATCCTGCCAATCCGCCTGCGAAATTTTTTATTTCATTGGATAATTTCAGAGCCCAATCTGATCGTTTTTTTTGGAGTAAGTTTTCAGATACAGAACTTGAACGTAAAGAGATTAGTGAGCTGAAGAGCACCGCTGATAAAATATTTAAGGGTGACGTTCTATTTTTTAGTAATGAATGGAAAGAACTTGGACATGGGTATGATTGGGTTACAAACCCAGATACAGGTTTTAAATATGATATCAACCAACATTGGTCTAACGTTCAGGATTTAAACCTTGATATAGGTGATATAAAATATGTTTGGGAAAAGTCGAGGTTCTCATTTCTACTCACAATTATTAGATACGACTATCATTTTAAGGCTGATAGTTCTGAATTTGTTTTTAAGAAAATTGAAAGTTGGATTGATGCTAACCCAATAAATCAAGGTCCTAATTATAGATGTAGTCAGGAAATTTCTTTGAGAATAATGAATTGGAGTTTTGCTTTAAATTTTTACAAAGAGTCTGAAAACTTATCGACTGAACTTTGGGACAAGATGCAAAATGTAATTTACTGGCAACTTCAGCATGTATATAAACATATTAATTTTTCGAGAATAGCAGTAAGGAATAATCACGCTATTACGGAAACTTTAATGCTTACAATTAGCGAACTTATTTTCCCTTTTATTCCAGAGACTAAATTATGGAGTAAAAAAGGAAGGAAGTGGTTTGAAGAAGAGGTTGATTATCAGGTTTATGACGATGGAACATTCTTACAATTTAGTATGAATTATCATAGAGTGTTAACTCAATTACTAACTTTTGGGATTTCTTTAACTGAACATTGTAATAAGCCGTTTTCAAAAAACGTAAAGGAAAAAGCATATAAATCAGTTAACTTTTTGTATCAATGTTTACAAGAAGAGAATGGTGAATTACCAAATTATGGATCTAACGATGGGGCATTATTTTTTCCTTTTTCAACTTCTGAATATAGAGATTATCGTCCTCAATTAAATGCTTTACACCATTTATTAACAGGAACTGATTTATTTCCCGAGAGCAATGAAGAGAAGTTTTGGTTCGGGAAAATAGTAATTACTGATAAACTTGCTCCGATTGAAAAAGTAATTGGAACATGTAGTTTTTCAAATGGTGGATATTACACTGCAAGGACAGCTAATTCATTTGTCTTCCTTAGATGTGGTAATCATAAAGACAGACCGGCTCATGCCGATAATTTACATTTAGATTATTGGGTAAATGGAGTAAATCTCCTACAAGATTCGGGAACTTATAAATACAATACATCTAAAGAATTACAGAATTACTTTACAGGATCTAATGCCCACAATACAGTAGTGATCGAGGGTAAAGATCAGATGTTGAAAGGGAGTAGATTCATTTGGTATTTCTGGTCTCAAGCTAAGAAAGCAACATGGACTGAAACTGAAAACGAATTTGTTTTTACTGGAGCAATTAAGGCATTTGAACATATTGGTTCCAATGTATCACATACGAGGACTGTTCGTGTAAATAAAGAAGTTAATATATTAACAGTAGTTGATGAAGTTGAAAATGTTAATGAAAACGGATGGCAGTTATGGCATTCAAATGATTTATCATCATTGGATATTACAGCTAGCATAAATGACGAGATTGTTGTTCCGGAAAAAATTAACTCCTATTATTCATCAAAGTATGGATTAAAAATAAAAAGTGAAGGAATAAAGTTTATTTTTGACAAAGTGATTACTACTCAAATAAAACTAAAACATTAATGAAAATTTTGTTATTGCATCAGTATTTCTTGGAGGAAAATGATTCAGGAGGATCAAGGTGGAATGAGATGGCGAAAATGTGGTCTGAGGAAGGACATGATATTACCGTTTTAGGGGGGATGATCCATGCAAATGGATTCGGTAAGCATCCAGATTATAAAGGAAAATATTTTAATAGGAAACAGCATGGAAAGGTAGATGTGATTCGTTGTCATGTTTCTGAGAGTTATAATTCTAATTTCATTGGAAGGTTGTGGGGATATTTCTCATTTGTATTTTCTTCAATATGGGCTGGTGTGTTTAAAGCGAAAGGTGAATTTGATGTTGTAGTTGTAACATCACCTCCATTGTTCATTGGGGTTTCAGGATATATCTTATCAAGAATAAAGAGAGCGCCATACGTTTTTGAAATACGAGATCTTTGGCCCGAATCAGCAATTGATACGGGTGTAATTACCAATGGAGCGATCATAAAAGTGTCTTATTGGTTAGAGAAGTTTATCTACAAAAAAGCAGAGCTTATTAATGTACTAACACCTGCTTTTAGAGATAAATTGGTAGATAATAAAAATATAAACCCTGAAAAAATAATACTAGTTCCAAACGCAGCAGATTTCTCATTGTCTAGTAAGCTTGTCGATAGTTTCAATATTAAAGCTTTTAGAACAGAACACGGTTTTGATGGCAAATTTGTTATTATTTACGTTGGTGCACATGGTGTTGCAAATCACTTGGATCAAGTATTAGATACTGGAAAATTATTGGTTGATACAAATGTTGAATTCCTCCTTTTAGGAAATGGAATGGAAAAGGCACGTTTGATTAAGAGAGTTGAAGACGAAGTAATTTGTAATGTTAGATTCCTTGATTCAGTTCCGAAAATGGATGTATTTAAATACATTATGGCATCTGATATGGGAACATCTGTGCTGAAAAAAGTAGATACTTTTAAAACTGTGTACTCTAACAAAACATTTGATTACATGTCATGTAAGAAGCCAATTTTAATGGCTATCGATGGTGTTTCCAAAGATTTAGTAGAGGAAGCAAAAGCTGGTGTTTTCGTAGAGCCAGAAAATCCTGAAGATTTTGCAAAAAAAATCAGGTATTATTTGGAGAATAAACAACTTCTTCCAATTGAAGGGGAGAATGGTTATATGTTCGCGAAAGCTAATTTTGACAGGAACGTCTTGGCTAAAAAATATATATACTGTATTCAAAAGTTAGTTAATAATGGATAAAGTTTTAATAATCGGATACTCTGGTCATGCGTACGTTTGTATTGATGCCGCATTATCTTCAAAGGTTAAAGTTCTTGGTTATTTCGAGAATAAGCTTAAATCAAAAAACCCTTATCAACTTAAATATTTAGGAAGTGAAATCGATTATGATTTTTCTAAATTGGATAAAGAATTGAAGATATTTGTTTCGATGGGGTCTAATGAACTTCGTTCTAAAATATTTAAAAACATACCTGTAGGAAGACGTATTAACGTTATTCACCAAAACAGCATTGTTTCACCAACTGTCAAGTTAGGACAAGGAATATTAATTTCTGGAGGGGCAATTGTAAATTCATTGGCTGAAATTAATAATGGAGTAATCCTAAATACAGGATGTATTGTAGAGCATGAATGTAAAATAGGTGAGTTTTCTCACATTGCTCCTGGCGCTGTTTTAGCAGGGAATGTTGAAGTAGGAAGTTGTACAATGATTGGAGCAAACGCTGTAGTGAAGCAAGGAGTAACAATCGGAAATAACGTAATGGTTGGAGCTGGTGCGGTTGTAATAAGAAACGTTGAAGATGGAACTGTAGTAGCAGGGAATCCAGCGGTTAATTTGAAAATAAAATAATTATGATACCTCTTTCAGTACCCTTCGTTGAAGGAAAAGAATGGGAATATGTAAAAGAATGTTTGGACACTGGTTGGATTTCATCTGCTGGAGCATATGTAGATTCATTTGAGGATAAAGTAAAAGATTTTGTGGGTGCAAAATATGGGATTGCTTGCATGAATGGTACAGCAGGATTACACATTGCTCAAATCCTTTTAGGAATTGGGGAGAGCGATCATGTTTTGGCCCCGAATATAACTTTTGTAGCTACTCTTAACGCAATTAAATACAGCGGAGCAACTCCTATTTTAATTGATATCGATGCCAATAATTGGCAAATGGATTTAGGGTTGCTTAGATCGTTTTTAGAACAAGAGACAGAAAAAAGAATTGCAAAAGATGGAAACACCTACTCTTTTTATAAGAAAACTGGAAACCCAATCAAAGCAATTATGCCTGTGCATGTCTTAGGGAATATAGGGGATATTGATACATTGCTAGAGATTACTAAAACATTTAATTTAGAAATAATTGAAGACAGTACTGAATCATTAGGTTCTACATATAAAGGAAAGCATACCGGCACCTACGGAAAAATTGGAGTATTTAGTTTTAACGGGAATAAGATTATTTCAACTGGAGGTGGCGGAGTTATCGTAACAAATGATGCAGCGATTGCTAAAAGAGCAAAGCATATTACTACTACTGCAAAAACCAGTAGTTTAGATTATATCCATGATGAGGTTGGTTATAATTATAGATTGGTAAATGTATTAGCAGCAATTGGTGTTGCTCAGATGGAAGTTTTACCGGAAATATTAGAACGTAAGCGTAAGATGGATGCGTTTTACCGGGAAAATTTACAAGGAATAGGTGATATTCAGTTTCAGGAAGTAATTGATGATGTAAAAGCGAACTGCTGGTTGTTTACTTTTCGAACGAATAAAATGAGAGGGTTATTAAAGTATTTGAATGAGAACGGAGTTCAATCTAGGCCATTTTGGATGCCAATGAATCAATTAAATATGTATAAAGATGTTCCTTATTTTTCACATAATGATATATCTTCGCAGTTATACGAATCATGTATTAGTATACCAAGTTCAGCGGGAATTACAGAAGAACAACTGCAAAAAACTGTTGATACGATAAAAGAATTTTACAAAAATTAGCCGATGCAATTATTAGATATTTCTTCATTTATAAAGACTTATATAACTGGAAGACAGGATAGCTTATTCGTGTCTGATATTTCTCAATTTGATAAGGTTTTAAAAAAGGAAATCAACGGGAAATCAGTTTTAGTAATTGGTGGAGCAGGAACGATAGGTTCATCTTATATAAAAGCGGTTTTAAAATACAAACCTTCCAAATTATTTGTCGTCGATACGAATGAAAATGGTCTAACTGAGTTAACAAGAGATTTAAGAAGTGAAGAAGGCCAATACCTTCCTGAAGATTATAAAACGTATCCAATGAATTTTGGAACAGAGGTTTTCAGAAGAATGTTTGTAAATGAAGGACCTTTTGAAATTGTTGCAAATTTTGCTGCTCATAAACATGTTAGAAGTGAAAAAGACAAGTATTCAATCGAAGCAATGATTGAAAATAATGTTTTTCATGCAAAAGAATTTTTGGACCTTTTAGCAGAAAATAAGCCAGAGCACTTTTTCTGTGTTAGTACCGATAAGGCGGCCAATCCTGTTAATGTCATGGGGGCTAGTAAGAAACTAATGGAAGAAGTGATCTTAGCCTATAGTAAAGAGATTAAAATTACCACAGCACGTTTTGCAAATGTGGCTTTTTCAAATGGATCGTTGTTAGAAGGATTTATCAATAGATTACAAAAGCAGCAGCCGATAAGTTGTCCTGCAGATGTGAAAAGGTTTTTTGTGTCGCCAGAGGAAAGTGGTCAAATATGTATGCTTGCATGCATATTGGGTGAAACTGGAGATATTTTTTACCCAAAATTATCCGAAGAGAAAATGGTTAATTTTAAGGTTATAGCAGAATCTTTCTTTGAAGCGTTAGGACGAAAAATTAAATATTGTAAAGATGAGGTTGAAGCGAAAACAACTCTAATAAATAAGAATACTGAAAAGTATCCAGTATTCTTTTTCAATTCTGATACTTCAGGAGAAAAATTATACGAGGAGTTTTACACTGAAAATGATGTAATTGACGAGGAAACGTTTACTTCGTTAGGCAGAATTAAAAGTAATTCGAAAAGCACTGAGTACTCTATTTCGTTGGCCATAAAGGAATTAAAAACTTTAATGGACAATGACAACTGTAACAAGCAATCAATAGTAAATTTATTATCTAAGTATATTCCTGATTTTATCCATATTGAAACAGGAAAGAGTTTAGACCAAAAAATGTAATCAGGCTATGTACCAATTTATAAAAAGAATTGTAGATGTTATTTTTTCACTATTATTATTGATGGTTTTATCCCCATTACTAATTCCAATAATTATTGGCTTAAAGTTAACTGGAGAGAATTATATCTGGTATAAGCAAACAAGAGTTGGTTACAAAAATAAAAAATTCCTGATTTGGAAATTTGCCACTATGTTGAAAGATAGTCCAAATATGGGGGGAGGAATCATGACAACAAAAAGGGATCCTAGAATTACTCCAATGGGCGGTTTTTTGAGAACTTCAAAAATTAATGAATTACCTCAGTTAATAAATATTTTATTAGGTCACATGACTCTTATTGGTCCTCGACCGGTAATGCCTATAAGTTTCAACGCTTACCCAGATAGAGTTCGTGAAGTTATATATAATGTCCGTCCAGGTTTAACTGGTATTGGTTCAATTGTTTTTAGAAATGAAGAAGAATTAATTACCCAAGTTAAAGAAAGCGGAGGAGATACTTGGGCTTTTTATACGGAGAAAATATATCCATTTAAGGGTGAATTAGAGGACTGGTATCAACAAAATGTTTCTTTTATTACTGACTTGAAATTGTTCTTTCTAACTGCATGGATTATCTTTTCTCCAAAATCTCAATTACACAAAAAAGTATTAAAAGGGTTGCCAGAGGGCGATTTTTAACGGTTTAAAAAACTAGGAGGCTAGGAACTATAATTTTTTGGTATCTTTAAGATGTTAAAACAAGTTACTGTGTTAGAAATTTTATTTGCATTTGGAGTCTCCTTGTTTATTACGATAGTATCAATTCCTCATATTATTAAAGTTTCAAGACTTAAGAAATTATACGATGTTCCTGATGAAAGGAAATCACATAAGTCTGCTATTCCTACTTTAGGAGGTTTAGCTATTTTTGCTGGGTTTACTATTTCTGCATCGCTTTTTTATCCAAAAGATGCAACTCTAGTCGAGTTTAAATACATCATTCCCGCAGTATTGATTGTTTTTTTTATTGGGATTAAGGACGATATATTAATAACATCAGCAATGAAGAAATTATTAGGGCAAATTATAGCTGCGTTAATAATTGTTATAATGGGTAAGATTCGAATAACAAGTATGTACGGATTGTTTGGGGTTGAGAGCATAAATGAAAGTTGGTCTTTAGCGCTCTCTACTTTTACTATATTAGTAATAATGAACGGAATAAATCTTATTGACGGGATAAATTGTCTCGCAGGAGGAGTTGCTATGGTAGTTAGTAGTTTTTTTGGAATTTGGTTTTATATAAATGGTTTTCAAGGACCAACTATTATTGCTGTTTCATTGTTAGGAGGGATTATTGGTTTTTTATTCTTTAACAGGACTCCCGCTAGGATTTTCATGGGAGATACCGGATCTTTAATAATTGGCCTTATTCTGTCTATTTTGGCCATTAAGTTTATTGAATTAAATAAAGTAGCTGGATCTTTTTCATACAGGTCTGCACCAATTGTTGCTTTTGGGGTTTTAATAATCCCATTGTTTGATACATTACGGGTAATGTTATATCGTGTTTTAAAAGGACAGTCTCCACTTAATCCTGATCAAAATCATGTTCACCATAGACTACTAGAAATTGGGCTTTCTCACATGCAGGCATCTTCTATTATAATGATTGTAAATGTTTTATTTATTGCTATTGTTTCATTTTGGAGGCTACTAGATAATTTGGTTTTATTAGGAATTGTATTGATTCTAGCATCTGTTATTTCATATATACCTTCTCTTATTTTAAGAAGGATTCACGCAAAAAGATGATTAGGAGCCTCCTTTCAATTAAGTTGATAGTCTTGGTTTTATTACCTTTTTTTTTAAGTGGTCAACATCAGATTATTAATAATGAAGTATCGTGGATGTTCGATCAAGAATTTTCTAAAAATGACACATCTTTTAGTGGTGTTAAAAGTTCAATATATAATTTATTTGTTTTTTCTAGGATTGATGAGGATTCAATAAAAACAAAATCTAAGTTTTTTAATTGGGGGTTTAATAAAAATTTTATTAGTTATAAGAATAAAGATTACAAAATTATTATCAATCCAATTTTAGATTTCTCACTTGGGAATAATGAATACTTTTCTACAGGTAGAGGTGCTTTTTTAACGGGGCAAATCGGGCATAAATTTAAATGGTATAGTTTGTATTATGAAAATTTTAGAAAGTTTAATGGAGAATTAGAGCGCCAAGTTGCCCGATCTGGTGTAGCGCCAGGAGAATCTGGAGTTAAGTTTGGAGATAAGGGGATTGATTATTCTGTTGCAAACGGAGGAATGGAATATACTTTTAATAAATTTTTCAGTGTTTCCATTGGACATGGTAAAAACTTTATTGGTAACGGATATAGAAGTTTACTTTTGTCTGATGCAGCAAATAGTTATCCTTTTTTTAAAACAGATATAACTGTAGGTAGAGTAAAATACACATCTATTTTTGCTGAGTTTACAGATTATAAAAATGATTTACTTTCTGATGGTTTAAAGAGGAAAAAAAATGGAAGTTTTCACTTTTTGGAATTTATAATTACAAAAAAGATACGTATTGGATTATTTGAAAGTGTTATTTGGGCAGGTGATTCTGCTGCGAGATCAACTTTGGATATTAACTACCTGAATCCATTTGTTATTTTTAGACCAATTGAGTTTAATTTAGGATCACCAGACAATATGCTTTTAGGGATAAATGGGAGTTGGGAAATTACAAATTCCATAAAGCTTTATGGTCAAGGGGTGATTGATGAATTTCATTCTAAAAACTTAATTAATAATCCTACATGGTGGGGAAATAAATATGGATATCAGGTTGGATTGAAATTACACGATTTTAAAAAGGCTCCCAATTTGGTTGTGATCTTGGAGCATAATTCAGTTCGCCCGTTTACTTATTCACAAAAAGAAAGTGCAACAAACTACGGGCACAACTACGAAGCTCTTGCACATCCATACGGTGCAAATTTCAGAGAGTATTTGGGTATTGTGAATTATCGATACAAGAGGTGGAATATTAATTTAAAAATTAATGTTATTGATGGAGGCGCTGAATCGATTGATTCAATATCAGTTGGGACAGATATTTTTAAATCGTATTTAGATAGAGAAGGAGATTATGGTTACAAAACAGGATACGGAGAGAAGTATATCCAAACAATAGTTGATACGAAGTTAAGTTATATATTAAATTATAAATATTTACTCAATATACAGTTAGGTTTTGTTAATCGTTCTTTTAATTTGTCTGATAATGCTTGGAATGAACAACTGTTTTATTTGGGGTTAAAAACATCATTGTTTAATTCATATTACGATTATTAATAAAAAATCCTTTAGTACATTTGTAGCTTAGTAAATTAAGGATGAAATTATTAAATGTACTTATTGTTGTTTTTTCACTAACAATATTTTCGCTATCAGGGCAACAATTATTTTTGCCTTTAGATCATGATGAAAATGCATTTTCGGAAATGTATTTATCTAAGAAAAACGTAAATTTTCACACTTCAATAAAACCTTACTTTTATGAAGAAGTAGATGCAATTGTAAAATTAGATTCTATTGATTCGCAATTAGTTGATACAAATCGATTATTGTTATTACCTACATCGAATTGGGCAAAAGCTTTAAGATGGACTGAACGTAAATTATTAGATGAAGATTTAGTATTTATAAAAAAACCCGGTTTTAAGTTTCGAGCAAATTTATTGTTAGACCTCAATTTGGGTAGGGATCAAATTGCAGATGATTTGTTTTGGCAAAATACAAGAGGTTATTGGTTAGCGGGAAAGATTGGGGGAAAAGTGTATTTTGAATCAACATTTTATGAAAATCAAGCCAAATTATTACCATATGTTACGGAGTATGTAAACGCTATCAATACTGTTGTTCCAGGAGCGGGAAGGTCTAAACCTTTTAAAGAAGGAGTAGGTACGGATTGGGCTTTTGCCACAGGTGCAGTAGGGTATAAGCCCAGTAAGTATTTCACTTTAGCAGTTGGACACGGAAAACACTTTTTAGGTGAAGGTTATCGCTCATTATTATTGAGTGATAACGCGTTTAATTACCCTTACATTAAATTAGAAACAAATGTATGGAATATCAAATACGTAAATATGTGGGCTCAACTTAGTCATATTGGTTTTTCTCAAGCCGATAGAGGTGATGGAAATCTGACTCAAAAATATTTAGCAGTACATTATTTAAGCTGGAATGCGACCAAGCACTTTAATATAAGTTTATATGAATCGATCTCTTGGTTGAAAGCAGACAAGGGTTTTGATTGGCAATATATGAATCCTATAATATTTTTACGGCCAGTCGAATGGCAAAACGGATCAGCCGATAATGTACTGTTAGGACTATCTACAAAGTATAAATTGTCCGATAAAGTATCCTTGTATGGTCAGTTTGTTTTAGATGATTTTAATGTTCAAGAATTTAAAGAGCAAAATGGATATTGGGGGAATAAATATGGTGCACAGATAGGATTAAAAGCCTTTAATTTATTTAAAGTATATGGTTTAAGTGCGCAAGCGGAGTATAATATTGCTCGTCCTTTTACTTATACTCATTTTGATAGCACAAATGGACATGGTCATATGAATCAACCTTTAGCGCATCCATTAGGTGCTAATTTCCAAGAAGCTATTGGAATAGTTCGTTATAAATATAAACGTCATAAATTCTCATTGAAAATTTTGTGGTCTGAGTTCGGTACGGATTCTTCAGGGGTAAACCATGGAGGAGATGTGTTTGTAGATTACAATACAAATAGAGTTGATATTAATGGAGATAGTGGATTGAATGGGTATAAAATAGGTCAAGGAATAACGAATAAATTAAATTACTTCGAAGCGAGGTATGCTTATTTGGTAAACCCAAGAGCAAAATTATTTCTAGAGATAGGTTTCAGGGAGAGAAGTTTATCCAAACAAAATCTAACTGACTCAGATACCAGGTATTATTTCATAGGTTTAAGAACTTCGTTAAACAATTTTTACAATGATTACTTTTGATCCGCTTAAAGCATTATCAGGTTTAATTAATATTGTTTCCTTAAGCAAGTCCGAAGAGGATGCAGCCCAATATATGGAATCCATTTTAAGAGAAAATGGTGTTGCTTTCTTTAGAGATAAAAACAATATTTGGGCGCAAAACAAATATTTTAAAGAAGGCAAATACACTATTTTATTAAACTCACATATTGATACAGTAAAACCTAATAGTGGATACTCTAAAGATCCATATAAGGCCATCGTCGAAGAGCGTAAATTATTTGGTTTGGGGAGTAATGACGCTGGTGGATCTTTGATGTGTTTACTAGGTACTTTTTTACACTTTTTCAATCAGGAAAATTTACCGTTTAACTTAATTTTTGCTGCTTCTGCAGAAGAAGAAATAAGTGGTGAAAATGGAATGGAGTATTTATATAACTATTTGCCTAAAATTGATTTTGCAATCATAGGGGAACCAACTTTAATGCAAATTTCGATTGCTGAAAGAGGTTTAATGGTATTGGATTGTAAAGCTGTTGGACAATCAGGACATGCTGCACGTAAAGAAGGTGTAAATGCTATTTATAAAGCCATAGATGATATTAACTGGTTCAATAGTTATGTTTTTCCCAAACACTCTGAAGAGTTGGGCGGGATAAGTATGAATGTTACTGTAATTAATGCAGGAAGTCAGCACAATGTAGTACCAGCAGAATGTAGTTTTGTTGTTGATGTTAGAGTAAACGATCAATATTCAAATCAAGAAGTTTTGGACATTATAACTGATCGTGTTTCTTGTGAAGTTAGAGCAAGATCAACACGGTTAAACTCTAGCGGGGTTAATAAAAACCATCCGATAAGAAAAGTTGCTGAAAGTTTATCGATCAATACTTATGGTTCACCAACACTTTCAGACCAAGCTTTAATTCCTTGTGAGAGCATTAAAATGGGACCTGGGGATTCAGCAAGGTCCCACACTGCTGATGAATTCATTTATGTTGATGAATTAGAATCGGCAATTCCAAAATATATCTCTGTATTAAACAGTTTGGGTGTGCACGTTAGTTGACTAATAGGATTATTTTATCAGGATACAGATTTGCATTGTCACTATCCTCAATATATTAGTATTAATTGGATAATTTTGTGGTGATTTCTATATTTATTTAGTATCAGACCAAGCTTATTAGTACCTTTCAAGTATGTCTTTAGATACTAACTGGAATTTTGATAATTCATACATTTCGCTTCCTTCTGATTTTTTTTTAGAAACAAAGCCCTCTCCCATTTCTCAACCTGAATTGGTGCTCTATAATGAGTCTTTAGCTGCCGAATTAGGATTGTCAGAATTAGATAAAGAACAAGAATATTTATTGTCAGTGTTATCAGGGAACTATATGCCTGAAGGATCAACGCCAATTTCGCAAGCTTATGGTGGGCACCAGTTTGGACATTTTAATGTTCTAGGAGATGGGCGTGCAATTCTATTAGGTGAAATAGTTTCTCCAATAGATGAGCGATTTGATATTCAGTTAAAAGGCAGTGGAAGGACTCCATATTCGAGAAGAGGAGATGGTCGCGCAACTTTGTATTCAATGTTAAGAGAATATTTAATCAGCGAAGCTATGGCAGGTTTAGGTATTCGAACGACAAGAAGTTTAGCGGTAGTGAGAAGTGCCGATCCTGTTTACAGGCAAACTGAGCAGTTAACTGGAGTGCTAACTAGGATTGCTGAAAGTCATATAAGGGTAGGTACTTTTGAGCTAGCTGCTAGAATTGGAAAACCTGAAGCAGTAAAAGAATTATTAGATTATACAATTAACCGACATTATCCAGAAACTTTAGAGACTACCAATCCAGTACTTAGTTTTTTGAGAGAAGTTATTCAGTCACAGATTAGATTAGTAAATAGCTGGTTAAAAGTTGGGTTTATTCACGGTGTAATGAATACTGACAATATGAGTATTGCAGGTGAAACGATAGATTATGGTCCTTGTGCTTTTATGAATAAGTATAATCCTAAAACAGTTTTCAGTTCTATAGACGAACAAGGGAGGTATTCTTATGAAAACCAATCTAATATTACTAAATGGAACTTAATGCGGTTTGCGGAAACCTTTCTCCACCTAATCGATTCCGATGTTAAAAAATCTGTAGCATTAGCTCAGATTGAATTTGATAAGTTTGACGAAGACTTTAGAAGAATTTGGAAAATAAACCATTTAGCGAAACTTGGAATCATAAAAGCAGAGGACAATGATGAAGATTTATTAAACGAGTTATTTACTTGGATGGAAAAAGAAAAACCAGATTTTACAAATACATTTAGAGGTTTGGTTGATTCCCATTTACATGAAGAAGCAGTCTACAAAACAGATGAGTTTATTGCTTGGAAAACTAAATGGTTGAAAAGAATAAGTTCTGTAGATAATTACGAAAACTTATTGGAAGATTATAACCCTTCTGTTATTCCAAGAAACCATCTTGTTGAAGAAGCCTTGATTCAAGGAAGTACGTTTGACAATATGGCGCCTTTTAATGAGTTACTTGAAAAATTACAAAGACCTTATGATAGATGTGGTGCTATGAAATTTCAAACCCCACCAAACTCAGATAAAGGATATAAAACTTTTTGTGGAACATGAAAAAATACGCAAAAAAAAGCCCGATTCTTTCGAGTCGAGCTTCACTAATAATCGTATTTTATTATTTTCCTGGAACTGGACGGGTTTCACAATCAACAACAGTACTAACATCCATGTCTATAATCTGATCTTGTAACCAAAACCCATTGTATGTAGCGCTTGAAGACCATTGAAAAACTCCATGTCCTTCTCTTTTGTTCATTTTCCATTCTCCAGTATATCTGTTTTTATTTGCCCAAACATAAGTTCCTGTTCCGTCTCTTTTGTTTACATGAAAATCTCCAGTGTAACGATCTCCATTTGTAAATTCATACGAACCAGTACCATTCATTTGCCCTTCTTTCCATTGTCCTACATATTTATCTCCATTTGAGTATGCGTAAGTCCCTTTTCCATTATAGCAATTTCCTTTTACACATTGTGCTTGAGCATTAAATCCTAACGTTCCAAAAAGGAATAATGTTAAATAGGTTAATTTTTTCATTTCAATTTAGTTTTATATGATATAATCATCAAAAGACAATTTGTGTACCAAAAATAAGGTATTTGTCAAAAAGTTTTCTGATTTACGTGAATTATTCCTAATAAGGTTTCAACAATTCGGCTTATTTTTGTTTTATTATGGGAAATATAATAAAATTAATCTGGATATCTACTTTCTGCACTTTTATTGTGAGTTGTAATACGAAGGAAACAACGGTTTCGTCAAACATAATTCCTGAAGATAGATTGGTTGCTTTATTGGCTGATTTTCATTTGATGGATGCCGCGGCGAAACAAAATATAGTAACTAATAATCACAATACATTAGTGAAACATAAGCAGTATTTGGGGGTTCTAAAATTACATGGTTTTTCAAAAGAACAATTTGACTCTACAATTTCTTTTCATGTAAAAGATCCTGCTAATTTTAAAAAAATTTATGAAGAGGTAGCCATTTACTTAAAATTGGAGAAGGAAAAATTGGAGAAGGAAAAGAAAGAATAATTACTTGTCTCTTAAAAAATAGATACTCGTATGCTTAATTGCTGCTGCGATTGGAATAAAATCAAATTTTAAAGCATCTTTAATTTTTTTATTACTGTATGTAGCAATATTCATAGCACTTTTAGCACTCTCTTTTGTTACAAGAGGTGTTGTTCCAAGGATAAAAGATTTGAGCGCATCTAAACGCCAAATTAAGCCAACCATCCATTGTTTGGCTTTGATACTTGGTAGTGGTTTATTAATTGAAGCAGCGATTTGATTAAATAGGTCGCGAAAGGATAGGTTTTCTGAAATCACCAGAAATCGTTCAGCATTAATGTTTGATTTGGTTAAAGCTAACATGATTTTCACAACATCTCTAACATCAACAAAAGCATTTCCTCCTTTAGAGTAAAACTTCAATCCATTCCAAACCTTTAAGAATAGATTACTACTACTTATGTTCCAGTCTCCAGGGCCTATTATAACAGAAGGATTAACAATAACTGCATTTAAACCTTCTTCAATCCCTCTCCAGACTTCCATTTCTGCGAGATATTTGGATACAGCATAATTTGAAACACCATCATCTTGCCATTGACAATCTTCAGTTCTAATTTCATTTTCAGGTGCTTTTCCTATCGCGGCTGTTGAGCTAACATAACAAAGTTTTTTGATTCCAAAGTCCAAGGATAGATTAACTATATTAGCAGTTCCTTCAATATTGGTTTTAAAAAGAAGATTTTTATCTTTTTTATTGAATGAAACCATTGCAGCACAATGATAAACTTCTTGAACGGCAGTAAAACACTTTTTAAGATCTTCAGGATTAAGTAAATCTGTTTTTATCCATTCAATTTTTTCATCAACTAATGCTGTTGGAAGATTATTCCATTTGAACAATTGCTTTACTTTTTTTATTGAATCCTCATTTCTAAAAGTAGCACGAACCTTTTTTTTATCATTTATTAATTCCAATAATAAATGTGATCCTACCAGTCCTGTGCCACCTGTTACTAAAATCATACTGTAAAAATAAACATAAAATAAGATGTTTATTGCATTAAATAGTAATGAGTGCGTTAAAAAAATTAAATTTGTTGAAATTTTGTTAAGATGAATTTTGTAGAAGAATTACAATGGAGAGGCATGATACACGATATTATGCCTGGAGCTGAAGATCAATTAAACAAAGAGCTTACTGCTGGTTATGTTGGATTTGATCCAACGGCGGATTCATTACATATTGGTAATCTAGTTTTAATTATGATGTTGAAACATCTACAAAGTGCAGGTCATAAGCCTATTGCTCTTGTTGGAGGTGCTACGGGAATGGTGGGTGATCCATCTGGTAAGTCAGAAGAAAGAACTTTTTTATCAGAGGATATACTGAATCATAATTTAAATTGTGTTAAGAAACAATTAGAGCGTTTCTTAGAATTTGATTGTGGTGATAATTCTGCCGAAATTGTAAACAACTATGACTGGTTTAAGGAGTTTAGTTTGTTGGATTTTTTAAGAGATGCAGGAAAACATCTTACTGTTAATTATATGATGAGTAAGGATTCTGTGAAGAAACGTTTAGAAACGGGGATCTCGTTCACGGAGTTTTCCTACCAATTGATTCAAGGATACGACTTTTACCATTTAAACAAAGAGAAGAAATGTAAGCTTCAAATGGGGGGTTCTGATCAATGGGGAAATATGACTACTGGTACTGAATTTATCCGGAGGTTAGGAGGAGAAAAAGCTTTTGCAATCACATGTCCATTAATTACAAAAGCTGACGGTTCCAAATTTGGGAAATCAGAAGGTGGTAATATTTGGCTAGATTCAAAGAAAACATCTCCGTATAAATTTTATCAATTTTGGATGACTCAAACTGACGATGATGCATTAAAATCAATTAAGATTTTCACTATGAAAACTGAAGCTGAAATTAATGATATTGTTAAAATTCATTCAGAATCGCCGCACCAAAGAGCTTTGCAAAATGCTTTAGCTGATGACATTACGATAAGAGTGCATTCTAAAGAAGCTTTAGATAATGCAAAAATAGCTTCACAAATTCTATTTGGAAAAGCAACAGAAGATAGTTTGAGAAACTTAAGTCAGGACGATTTTTTATCAGTTTTTGAAGGTGTACCTCAATCGGAAGTAAAACGAGATGTAATTGAGAGGGGAGTTGGGATTATAGACTTTATGAGCGATCATGCACCTGTTTTTAGTTCTAAAGGGGAAGCAAGAAGAGCTTTAAAAGCGAATTCAGTTTCAATTAATAAAACAAAAGTGAACGATCAGAAAATGGTTGGAAACGCTGACATTATTAATGGTAAATATTTACTCGCTCAAAACGGGAAGAAAAATTATCATTTAGTGACGCTAGTATAAAATTAAATAGATGTACATTCTTCATATAGACTCTACTACAAAAATTTGTTCTGTTGCAATTAGTAACAAGGATAAATTGTTAGAACTAACTGAAGTTGATAGTGATAAACTAGTCCACAGTGAAAAATTACACTTGTTTATAGAAACATGTTTAAAAAAGGCTAATATTAAAATTGGTGATTTAACTGCAGTTACAGTTTCTAAAGGTCCTGGTTCATATACAGGATTGCGAATAGGGGTTTCTGCGGCAAAAGGATTGGCATACGGATTAGGGATTCATTTAATTTCTGTTGATACTTTAGAAGCAATGATGGATTCTGTTGTTGGAACTGTGGAAAGTAATGCGGTATTGATTCCAATGATTGATGCTAGAAGAATGGAAGTGTTCTGTTCTGTTTATCAGGATCACAAGTGCATAAATCCAGTTTGTGCGAAGGTATTAGATGAATTGTCATTTACTGAATTTAAAGAATCACCTGTCTATTATTTTGGTGATGGAGCTTCCAAAGCAACTGAAATTTTACACCCTGAATTTAAATTTATTGATGGCGTAAAAACATCAGCAATTAACTTGATCAGTTTGGCTTGGGAGAAATATAAGGCGAAAGATTTTGAGAATATTGCGTATTTTGAACCATTTTATTTGAAAGATTTTTTAGCAGGTAAACCTAAGAAGATGTTATAAGGATCATCTTGTTTTATTGCTGCTCCAAGAAAATAATAACAATTAATAATCCTCGTTGCAATCGAATTTAGATCGATTAATGTAAGCAGAATCTTCAATTTCTTTTCTGAATTCCTTTGTTTTTGTTGAATTTCCGCAAACTTCTTCGGTGATCTCTTCGCCACTTTTAGTTTCATAAGTACACGTTGTACAAGTGTTACAAGAAATCACGAAAAGTGATGCTGCTAAAACGACTACAGTAAGTAAAGTTTTCATAAAATGCTCTCAATAATTTATAATTAAATTCTCTGTCCTCGAAAGGTAATTTCGTTAGTTATACGAATATAAGTTTATCTTTTTTAAAGATAGTAAACTAAATTACAGATCAATACAAATTGTATTAATGTGCTACCTTATAAGTGTTATGGAGCCTCCTTTTTCTTCAAATTCTCCGTTGTAGAAGCGAACCTTAGCTTGGTATATGTATGTCTCCATATTTTGAGCTTCACCTTTATAAGTTCCATCCCAACCAACATTTATATCGTTTGTTTCAAAAATAATTTCACCCCATCTGTTGTAAATTCTGAAGAAAAGTAACTCATCTACACCATGCCCTCTTACGAATATAATATTATTCTCTCCTGCTCCATTTGGTGTGAAAGCAGACGGTACATCTACAGTGTATTTATCTTGAATACAAATATTGTATTGGTCTTGTGTTATAAAACAACCTAACGTGTCTTGATATTCAACAATGAATTCAATTGGATCTTCATGTTCGTTCTTAATTTGAATTGTTTGCGTTGCACAATTTGTACATTTTAAATACATAGTTTCTCCAATAGTCCAGTCATACGTATAAGTTGATCCATAGTCTTCACCTAAAGCAATAAACTCACCGATTACATAACATTGATCTATCAATTTAGGATCTGGTTCTATAATTACTGTAACCTTTGTTGCTGCTGTATTGGAACAGTTATTTGTGTCCGTACCAGTAACAGTAAAAGTTATTGTATTTGAAGGGAAAGACCAAGTTGAATTTGAATCTGCGTAATCAACTAATGCTGCATTGTCCCAAGCATAAAAATTTGCTCCTGACGCTTCTAGTAATGCCGAATCTCCAAAACACATAGGCAAGGAAGTTGCCGTTATAGTAGGTAGTGGTAAAACTTCTAATTCCTTAATTAAACTATCAGTACATCCATTCACATTGTCAGTAATAGTTAACGATACATCGTATTTTCCAATAACACCATAATTTTGGTTAGCTGGAGTTTTAACAGTTGATGTTGATCCATTATTGAAGTCCCATAAGTAAGACGTAGCTCCAAGAGAATTGTTTGTAAATTGAGCTTGGTCGTTATTACAAATTGTTGAATCAATAAAATCAAATCTAGCTTCAACTTCATGAATATTAACAGGGTGAACTGTTACGTAATCGCATACTGAGTCCTCACTCCAAATAATTAATTGCACGTTAGTGGTTCCTCCATTTGGAACTTCTGTAAATTTATGTGTGACTGGATCAATTTCAGGTGCTGATGTTCCATCTCCAAAATCCCAAAGGAACGTTGAAATGTCTGCTGAGTCCTTAATGCTAAATGTAATTTCTTCACCAATACAAATTGTTGATTTACTTAGATCGAAATCAGCAATTGGTCCAATAATTTCGAATGTTCTATCTAAAGTATCAGCACAACCATTTAAGGTCCTTTCGATTAATGATGTTGTATAAATACCTGGTTGATCGTAATTCCAACTAACTGTTTGACTTGGAAGTATTGGGTTAGGAACTCCTAAATCCCAAACTCTGGATCCAAATGTATTTACGATTGAAGTATCAGTGAAGCTGATTTGGACTGGATAACAAATTACACTATTGGTATCAACATTTGTTTTGAACAAAGCTTCAGGATAATCGTCAACTTCTACATAAGTCGTTCTAGTTTTTGTTCCCACACAACCATTTGTATCAGTAACCGAAACCTGAACTGTGAACTCACCGCTAGTATTAAAAGTATGCCATGGGTTTAATTCTAAGGAAGCTGATCCGTCTCCAAAATCCCAAGTAGCTAGAGCTATCTTCGCTCCAGCACTTAAAGTAAATAATGCGGAATCCCCATTACATAAAGTTCTATCATTCACAACAAAATTTGTATCCGGAATTGTTGGATAAACATTAGCTGTGTAAGTATCAACACATCCTAAATAATCCGTAGCAGTTAAAGAAATTGTGTAGTTGGATTTTGTTTTATCTGTATATGTGACTACTGGGTTCTGATCTGTTGATGTGGACCCGTCTCCGAAACTCCAATTCCAGTTTGTAAATATAGTATCAGAACGAGAAGTATCTGTTAAATTAATTGTTAACGGTAAACAACCTTTTGTATCACTCAAAGTGAATCCAACATCAATATACGCCACTCTTATAGATCTAAATGCAGTATCGTAACATAAGTTAACATCTTTAGCGATCATTCTAATTTCATATAAACCTGTGTCATTAAACTGGTAATTATGGATGAAGTCTGCTTTAATAGTAGGTTGAGTTCCATCACCTAAATCCCATCTAAAACCATCATTACAACTGTTATAATAATCAATGGAATTTATTGATGAAAAAGAGTAGGTAATGCCTGAACACAAAATGGAATCTCCAGTGATTTCAGCTTGAATTTCACGTACATGAACAACTAAGGTGTTTGTATCGTTAGCACATCCAAATGTTGTGTTTTTAGATATAAAGGAAACTGTGTAGTCTCCAGTTACTGCGTAAGTGTGATTGATTAAAGTATCATTTAAATCTGCTGAATTAACAACTGTTCCATCTCCGAAATCCCACGTAAATGAGTCAACATCATTTAATATAGCATTGAAAGTATATTCAAAGGGAGTGTCACAATTTCCATTAAAAAAGAAATTACTTGATGGCCCATTTACAGTTACAGCATTTGAAAATGTAGTATCAGAAACACAACCATTAATATCAGCTGCGAAAGTTACATCATGCGAACCAGTTTCGTTAAAAAACGCCCATTTCTGCACGCTTTGATCTGGACAACTTCCCGATCTTTCGGCGTCTGTTCCAAAATGCCAGTAGTCAATTTCAGAACTTCCTGAGATGTCAGTAAAGGTAACAGAATCTCCAATACAAACTGTTGAAGGAGCAATTGTGAAATCTAAATCTATTTTTTCTCCAACACTAATTTCAACAGGGTAAGAAGTGTCTCTACATCCAAATTCATTTTCAACAATTAAAACAGTCGTGAAATGGCCAGTATCTAAATAGGTATGGCTTGGATTCTGATTTGTTGCTGTTGAGTTATCTCCAAAATCCCATGCCCAACTAACAATTCCTTCTCTTGATCTAGTTGAATCTGAGAATTTAACTGTTAAAGGCGCACAACCTTGCGCTGTATCAGGAGAGAAAAATGCACTAACTGGATAAATGGTGTCAGTTAAACTTAATTGCGCTGTGCATCCCCATTTTGATGATGCTTTTAAAGTGATGTTTTTGTAAATTGGATCGTAAACTGTGTAAATGCTTGTATCTAATAAATAACAATGGTTTGCAGGGCTTCCGTTCCCAAGTTGTCCATCTCCAAATTCCCATTCGTAGGTGTTTGTTCCTCCAGTTGAATTTTGAATGACTTCCACACACCACGGTGCTTCACACAAGTAGCTTGGTAAAATTGTAAATCCTGGAATAATTTCCTGTACAAAAAAGGAAACTGTTGTGTCGTGTGAACATCCATTTTGTGAGGCTGTTAGTGTTGCTGTTTGTATTCCTGGAGAATTAAAGGTTGTGAATGGGTTTTTTACTGAAGAACTTGAACCATTACTGAAAACCCAATTCCATGAATTACCACCCACTGAATTATTAATGAATTGATTAGAGCTGTTAATACAAATGGTATCTGAAATTGAAATAGAAGCAATTGGATTTCCGATATTCCCGGACTTTGTATAAATATCAGAACAACCACCGTCTTCGGTTACTGTTAGTGAAATAGAGAATGGACCGTCTGTCGTAAAAGTAGCATCTGCTGGTTCCTTATTTGTTGAGGTAGTTCCTCCACCAAAATCCCAACTATAGGTTAAATCGGTTATCCCCCCAGTACTATTTGTTGAGTTGTTCGTGACATCTACAATCAATGGTGTAAAACAGGAATTGAGTGAAGTACTCGTGAAATTTGCGTTAGGTGGATTGGATGTCGATATTAAGTTTGGAAGCACTAATGCGGAATCACAACCATTATCATCGGTAACAATTAATGATACTGTAAATTCTCCAACTAATGCATAAGAGTAGCTTGGATTCTGTATATTTGATGACCCTCCATCTCCAAAAGTCCATTGCCAATCAACTATAGTTGACGTTCCATCACCAGTTGATTGATCAACAAATGGGACTAAGAACGGGACACATCCCGCATAGTCTCCTGTTAAATTTAAGGTAGGGTTTGGGTTCCCAAAAACAATAATTTCTTGTGAGTCAATTATACTTCCCCCTTGAGAAAATGTAACAGTGTAGGTGCCAGGGTCACTAAATGTATGCTTTGCATTGTCCTTGTTTTTAGCACTTGCTCCGTCGTCAAAGTCCCAATCTCCAATTCCAACTGAAGAGTTAAATTGAACGTCTGCAAAAGGTGCACAATCTGCGGTGTCGGTTACTACGATTTGGGCTTTAGTGAGATGGCTAGTAGCCACTAGGAAAAAAAGTATTTTTAAAATATTTTTCAAAGCAATTGATTTTGTACAAAACAAATGTAAGGTTTTAAATTTTTCAAGTCATAATTTTTTATAAAGATTCATTATAAATCTTATATTTGGATTTCAATTCAGCTCATGCAAAAAATATTTCTTTTAATAATAGGAGTTATTTTCGTAAATGTGTCGTTAGCACAGAACCATAAAAATATACCTAGTGTGGATAATTGTATTGGGAAAAACTTTTCAGTAGTTGCTTGGGTTTTAAAGGATACTGCTGGTCAGGCTAATATTACGCAAGCAAATGTTCAGACTGCTATTAATGATTTGAATGTTTCCTTTGAATCAATCTGTATCACGTTTAATTTATGTCAATATAATGAGTTACTAAATTCACGTCAAACCAAAACTAGAACGGATATTGAAGACAAAGAAATTTCTACAATTCATCAAGTGAAAAATGTGATTAATATTTATTTTGTGGAACAAGTTATCTCTAATTCATCATTAATAATTGCCCAGTTAGGGGATACATTGTTACCAGATCTTAACGATCCATTAACCAATGCAATTTTTGTACCGAAAGGGGCCGCTACAAACGGCGCGAGTATAAATTATGCATTAGGGCGATTCTTTGGATTACAATATACGAGTTTTGGTGGAGATGAATTGGCTGACGCTTCAAATTGTGAAACGGCTGGAGATAAAATTTGTGATACACCTGCTGATCCCGGAGGACTTGAAAACTCTTGTCAATTAACTTATAACTCAACATCACCTAGTTTAGATGCGAACGGACATTATTATGTGCCTGATGTATGTAATTTTATGAGTTGGTATTCAACAAGTTGTAGGTCATCATTTACAAATGAGCAGTACAATAAAATGGCTGATGTTATATTGAAAGGAAGAAACTACTTATGGTAAAAAAGTTATTATTCATCTTATTAATTTCTTCGGCAAGCTTAAAAGCTCAAGACGTTCATTTTACACAATGGATGTTTTCACCGTTAAATTTAAATCCTGGGGAAACTGGTCGTTTTGATGGGGACTATAGAATTACAGGGAATTTTAGATCTCAATGGGCTGCTGTTATGGAAAAGCAGTACAAAACGTTTGGTGTAAGTTATGATCAAATATTCAAGGTTTACAATCAAGAACTAAGTGCGGGAATTACTTTTGTAAATGATAGGTCTTCGGTTGGAGATTTGATGCAAAATAAAGTACAAGTGTCAGCAGGGTATATTAAAAATATTAAAGGCACTCGTGTGAGTGGGGGTGTTCAATTGGGCTTACTTCATAAAGGCATAGATCCGAACGCTTACAGTTACCCAGTGCAATGGGATACAGATCAAGGAGAGTTTTCTAATGCTATTGGTATTGGAAACGGTGAAATGTTTAGTCAGACAAACGATTATATGTTTGATTTTAATTTTGGAGTAGGTTTAGGACGTCAGTTTGGAAAAAAATTGTATCCAGAAATAGGATTAGCTTGGTTTCATGTTAATACACCAGAGGAATCTTTCTTGGGAGATCAAAATGATTTAACATTAAGACATGTCTATAACTTAAAAGTCAACTACAAACTAAGTGATAAATTTGTAATTACACCTAATGCTTTGTTTATGTATCAAATTAAAGGTCAGGATTTGGTACTGGGTGCGATAGGTAAAATGAAAATCGAAGACAATAAAACGAAGATTGATCAAGTTTTTGCTGGATTTAACTACCGTGATGGATTTAACAGGAATTACGATGCAATGAATTTAATTATTGGAGCAAGACGCGATTCATGGCAGGTTGGTGTGAGTTACGACATTAATGTTTCTAGCTTATCATCTGTAACGCATTACCGTGGTGCTTTCGAGTTATCCGTAATATATATTGCTAAAAGTTCTGAACCGTCTATTTTTATAGTCCCTTGTGATTTATGATCCGAATTAAAAAAGTTATACTTCTAATTAGTTTAATCACCTTCGCTATCCAGAGTAATGGGCAAGCGGATACGAAAATATTAGACTCCAAAGCATTTACTGTTTATAAAGCAGGTAATAAATCCTTGAAAAAGGGGGATCATTTTGGCGCAATTATCTACTTTAAGAAGTTTATTAATCTCAATGGAGCTAAAATCGAATCAGGTGGATTGTTTACTTTCAATAAAAAAAGACTTCAGCACAAAACTTACTATGAATTAGCGGAATGTTATCGTTTATCTCATTATTATGAAATGGCGGAAAAAACTTATGCTAAGGTATATAAGGAATATCCTAAAAAGCACCCAGAAGCACAGTTTTATCTTGCCCACATGCAAATGATGAATGGTAAATACGCTGAAGCAAAACAAAATTTTACAAAGTTTAAAAAATCGTACAAAGAATCTGATAGTAAATTTTATAAAACACAAATGAAATATTACATCGTTGGTTGTGATAGTGCGATGATTTTCATTCAAGATACTTTAGATATTAAGGTATCTCATTTAGATACTTCAATCAATAAAGCACATGTTGACTTTTCACCAATTCCATTAAACGATTCGTTGTTACTTTATGGTTCATTAAGATCCGATAGTATTGTATATGTGGATGAGAATGATTCAGACGCTGTTGAACCTGTAAAAAAGTTTTATTTAGCTAAAAGAACATCTGATTCAACATGGACTTTTATCGAAGAGTATGAAATGGGTTTATTTAATAAGCCGGAAACTCATAATGGATATGGGACTTTTAGTTTAGATTCTCAGCGATTTTATTTTGCGCGAGGAGAAAGAGATTGGAAGAATATATTGACTTGGCATATTTATGAATCTAAACGTGAAGATGGATCTTGGACTACTCCAGTTGAAATGGCGGAGTTAATTAATGTTGCAAAAAGCGGTTCTGGGAAAGCGAATAATTACCATCCGGCAATAGGGTGGGACAGTAAAAAGGAACAAGAAGTATTGTACTTTATTAGTGATAGAGTTGGAGGGAAAGGGGGCTTGGATATTTGGTATTCGGAATGGGTAGAGAAAAATAAAAAATGGAAACAGCCTAAAAACGCAGGATCTAAAATAAATACAAAACTAAATGAAATGTCACCTTACTATAACTTCGATCAGAAAACGATGTATTTCAGTTCGCAAGGTTGGCCAGGTTTAGGAGGTTATGATATATTTAGTACGTTCGGAGAATTAAAAACTTGGACGACTCCAAAAAATGTTGGTTATCCAATTAACTCGAATGTAAATGAACAGTTTTTTGTTTTAACTCCTAATAAGGAGGAGGGTTATTTTGTGTCTAACCGGATTGGTTCTGTTGCTTTGAAAAACCCTACATGTTGTCCAGACATCTATCATTATCGTGAAAACCATTATATTAGATTGGCTGTTTTGGGAAATGTTTATGAGATAGTAGAAAATAAAGAATTAATTGATACTTTCCCTTCTAGGTCAATCACATTATCTCTTGTTTTATTAGACAATTCTCTAGAAGGTGGAGAAATGGTTATTAAATCAATTTTACCGAAGGAAGATGGAGCTTACTTTTTTACGCTTGAGCAAGGAAAAGAATATAATATTAAAGCAAGAGGTAACAACTATTTCAGTGAAGATTACCCAATTGATACTCGTAAATTAACGGAATCTGATACGTTGGAAAAGGACTTTTACATGTCTAAATTTTCGCTAAAACCTATCATAGTCCAAAACATTTACTACGAATATGATAAGTTTGCTTTACTAGATAGTTCAATGATGGTAATAGATACGACTATTTACGAAATATTAAAAACAAACCCTCAAATTATTGCTGAAATTGGTTCTCATACAGATTCGCGTGGAAGCGACCAGTACAACGCTAAATTATCTCAAAGAAGAGCGCAATCTGTTGTGGATTATTTAGTGAATAAAAAAGGGATAAGAAGGACTAGATTAAAAGCTAAAGGGTATGGGGAAAAGCAACCAATTGCGCCCAATGATAATGAAGATGGTACAGATAATCCAGTAGGTCGTCAAATGAACCGAAGGACGGAATTTAGAGTGATCGGTAAAATAGAAGGTATTTCAGAGATTATTTACAAGCAGTAGATTTTAAGCTCTTTTAGTGAAGTTTTTTTAAACTATTGACTTTTATAAGTCTAGTTTGTGAGTATAATACTAAAAATTAGCACCCCTCTTGACTTGGACCAAGCATTTACATTTACGCACTGAAGCTTATTACATTTTAAATTAGCTAGGAGGTAATATGTTTGTAAACTAATCTTTTCTATCTCTTGTTTTTTACAAAATTTATGCGCTATCTTAAAGTATCGAATGTCAGTTATTAAGAATTTTATTTTCATGAAAAAGTTACTAGTTGTTTTAGCGGGTTTATTTTTTGTTTTATTTTCTTGTAGAAAGTCACCAAAAACCCCATCTGCGTGTCATTTTACGAATATAGGCGTTGATAATTTTACCATCATTAATAATGATGATTCCCCCCAAAGACCGTTTAATGTTTTTTGTAAAAAGGTAAACGTATTTGGTATATATATTTATGCTACCGAAAATGTTTCGAATATAGATTTATTACATACAGCTAATGTAATGGCGCAGTACCTAGATAACGATGAGGATAGTATTGTGGATAATCCAATGGTTTTGGATGAAATGCTGGGAAATAAATCGGTTATGGTACTTTTTGAAAAGGAAAAATCCAGTAAACAAAGAGCTTTTTTAAACAGTGAGAGTGAATTAGAAGACTCTTATGTCTTTCAGGATTTGTATGGAAGTGAAATATATCCAGGTTGGAATTATAACACGCCTTTTGATGCAACTTTGGAGGAGGTTTTACATTTAGTCACCCATAGTGGGTTTTCAAAAGTTTACCCTACAGTTTTTGGAGAAAAAAAAGGTTCTGAAATTTCTAATGCTATGGATAAGGCAAGAGGAGGGCAGTTTGAAGATGTCCCTTCTGATTACCCTTCGAACACTTGGTATACTTATGATGATAAGACTTGTGAGTACAACTGCCAGGTTACTGAGTATTTTTACTGGTCATTAACTTCTTTGCTAGGTGCTCAAGATTTTCCTGGAAGATCTAATGATATAGGGCATGAATGGAAGGCAAATACACCATCATTACTTGAGTCGATGGATTCTGATGTCTATAATTTATTAACGGACACTACTTATCATTTGCCAACAGTTTTACCTGACGGTACTTATCGACGATAATTTTCGGGTTATTTTTTAATCAAGAACAACTGTGATTTCCCCCTGATTATATTGGTGTTCTAAAAATAACGTGTGTTAAGTTTTATTCTTTTAACGAGTCAGTTTTTTTTGGGAATAGTAAATATTTTAGCGCATTAAAAAATGAATGAAGTTGCGGGTTTTCTATTCTTTCAAAATTGCAATAGCCTTTTCTAAATCCTCTTCTTTAATTTGAAGTTCCATATTAGCCCCTTTTTTATTCCCGCCAGTTAAGGTAGCTTTCACACCATGTAATTCCAATTTAACTTGAACCATTTCCGCATCTTTTTTTGAGCAGTCACTTAGGATATTGATTAACTTCATTTTCAGTAATTTAAGGTAATTTTAAATCTACAACAATAGGGTAATGGTCGCTGAGTTCTCTTTCTATAGTCTGATAACCGGTAGTCTCGAAAACTGGAGATGTGAAAATATAATCAATCCTCATAAAAGGATAACCACTTGTATGCGTAATCCCTAATCCAAAACCAGCTTCTAAAAAGGAATCCTGAAGATTACACTTAAGTTGCTCGTAAGCGTAAGACAATGGCACCTCGTTTAAATCTCCACATATTATAACAGGGAACGGACTCGCTGCTATTTCTGATAAAACAATTTGAATTTGATCGGCCCTTCTATTGAATCCATTATATAGTCTTGTTACAAGCGCTTTAGTTTTTGGGATATCAATAGCCTCATAGGTGCTGTCCTTTAAATTACGAAGATACTTATACTGGTTTTTTCCAAATTTAAAACTTTGTAAATGTACATTTAATACTCTAATAGTATCGTTTCCTTTAATAATGTCGCTAATTAATATTCCATTATTTTGTGCACCTTTAAATTTAATGTGTTTTTTATTAATAATTGGAAATTTGGAAAAAGTAGCCATTCCATATTTACTTCCCTTTTCTTTAAAACTGTAAGAGATATTGGTGTATTTATAACCTTGTTTATATTTAAATTGTCGTCTTGTTTTATATGTGCCAAATGGTTGATTGAAATACTCTTGAAAGGAAATTATATCAGGATTAACTTCCTTAACCGTATTATAAATACTATCCAAAATGGCCCCTTTATCTTTTCGTTCTTCCCAATTATCCCAAGTGTCTCTTTGTAGCCAATTATATACATCAAATAAGCGCACATTGTAACTCATTACTCTTAATTCTGATTGTTTCGAAGGATATGAAATCGCGTATGTATTATTAAGGCCCCACAAGCCAATACAAAGAAATGCACCTGAGATAAACCAATATTTTTTTTTGTAAAAAACTAGGGCTAAATAAGAAATATTAATAAGAACCCATAGCGGTAATGAATATGCAATGAAAGGTGATATACCAACGGTAGCGGGGGATATATTTGTAATTATACCCGAAAGTAACACCATAGATCCTGAAAACCAGTATACTATCTTAAAAGCACGTTTGAAAAATTTTTTCACTGTCGGATATTATATAGCAAAGATAAAGGTTTGTGCATTTAAATTGTTGGATTATTTCCTTTTTTCAATATTATGCTTATTTACAATAAGTTGTTTTTTATTTCATTTGTATTATATAAATAATGTTTATTTCAAATAGAGAAATTATACAAACAGTTATTTTTCACCGTGCCAAACTTTTTTTTTTTTTTTGATCACTCCTTTAAATTGATTGGAACCTTTTGTGTTGTTGGATTAAATCGGAATTAAGTTTTTTTATTACCGTTTTAATGTTCAAATCAAAACGGAAAAATAACCAACCAATAACCACTTTCGTCGTAACTTATTCAACCCTGTAAGTTCAATATTTAACTATTTGAAAATCGAAGGGGCAGACGATAAAACAAGTTTAAGCGAATGTTAATTTGTGAACATTCGTTGTAAAACGTTCTTTGATTTTTGAGTGCAGTTAGTTAGCCTTATTTGTTTAATTGTAAAGTTTAATAAAACATCGTATATTACTGCTTATGAGGATATTGAACTATTTGTTAACAACTAAGCCCTAATGTGAATATCTAAAATTGCATTAATAGGAAAAATAAAGGATTTTTGAAGTCTTCAATTTTGAGCTGCACAATTAAAATTGAAGAAATGAATTTCGATATTTTACTCAGAAATTCAGGTAATACACTAATAAATAACAATATAAGATTACAGTATGAAGGAGAACACTAAAATAGCAACAAAACAAACAGAAGCAGATTTAAGCGAAATACTGCCAGAAAATATGGAAATCAAAGATGTAGCCGTAGAGCCATTATTACAACCAAATAATAGCAGATTTGTATTATTCCCAATTCAGCATGATGATATCTGGGATATGTACAAGAAACAAGAGGCTTCTATATGGACAGCTGAGGAAATTGATCTAAGTACTGATACATTAGATTGGCAAAACAAGTTAAATGATAATGAACGTCATTTCATTAAGCACGTTTTGGCATTTTTCGCAGCAAGTGATGGAATTGTAAATGAAAACTTAGCTGAAAATATGGTTGCTGAAGTTCAGTATACTGAGGCTAAATTCTTTTATGGTTTCCAAATCATGATGGAGAACATTCATTCGGAAACTTATTCTTTATTAATTGATACTTTAATAAAAGATAAAGCTGAGAGAGAATATTTATTTAATGCATTGGACACTATCGACTGTGTTAAGAAGAAAGCGGATTGGGCTTTGCAATGGATCGATAACGGTTCTTTTGCTGAACGTTTAATTGCTTTTGCAGCGGTTGAAGGTATTTTCTTCTCTGGTTCTTTTTGTTCAATATTCTGGTTGAAGAAAAGAGGTTTAATGCCAGGTTTGTCATTTTCTAACGAGTTGATTTCTCGTGATGAAGGATTACATTGTGATTTTGCATGTTTATTATACACGGACCACATCGTTAATAAATTAGATCCAGCAGTAGTAACTAAAATTATTGTTGATGCAGTTGATATCGAAAAAGAATTCGTTACAGACGCATTGCCAGTTAAGTTAATTGGAATGAATGCAGAATTAATGTGTCAGTATATCGAGTTTTGTGCTGATAGATTATTATTGGAATTAGGAGTTGCTAAAGTGTACAATTCTGAAAATCCATTTGATTTTATGGAATTAATTTCTCTTCAAGGAAAAACTAACTTCTTCGAAAAGAGAGTTGGTGATTATCAAAAAGCAGGAGTTACTTCTACAAAAGAAGACAACGTATTTAAAATCGACGAAGATTTTTAATTTATAATATTTAGTAAAACAACGGTTTGACTTGTACTCAGGCCTATTATTTCACCCAAAAACATTTTTTGTCAGTATGTATGTAATTAAAAGAGACGGAAGAAAAGAGACAGTAAAATTTGATAAAATCACGGCAAGAATTGGAAAATTATGTTATGGTTTAGACCCTTTAGTTGATTCAGTAGCAGTAGCCATGAAGGTTATTGAAGGAATTTACGATGGAGTTACAACACAAGTATTAGATAATTTAGCATCGGAAGTTGCAGCATCTTTGGCAACGAAGCATCCTGATTACGGTTACTTAGCATCAAGAATTTCTATTTCTAACTTACACAGAAACACAAAAAAATCTTTCTCGGAAACGGTAACGGATTTATATGAATACATAGATCCTAAAACAGGGACATCTGCAAAATTAATTGCAGATGATGTTTATGATATAATTCAAAAAAATTCTGATGTATTAGATTCGTCTGTAATACATGATAGAGATTTTGGATATGACTTCTTTGGATTTAAAACATTAGAACGTTCTTATTTGTTGAAAATCAACGGTTCTATTGTTGAACGTCCACAACATATGTTAATGAGAGTTTCAGTTGGAATCCATAAGGATGATATTGAAGCGGCAATTAATACATATAATTTAATGTCGGAAAGATGGTTTACTCATGCTACTCCAACATTATTTAATGCAGGTACACCGAAACCACAAATGTCTTCTTGTTTCTTATTAACAATGAAAGATGATTCTATTGATGGGATTTATGACACATTAAAACAATGTGCTAAAATTTCTCAGTCAGCAGGGGGTATTGGTTTAGCAGTTCACAATGTAAGAGCAACAGGTTCTTATATCAAGGGGACAAACGGAGAATCAAATGGGATTATTCCAATGTTGAGAGTATTTAATGATACAGCGCGTTACGTTGATCAAGGTGGAGGGAAACGTAAAGGTTCTTTCGCTATATATTTAGAGCCTTGGCATGCAGATATTTTTGATTTCTTGGATCTTAGAAAGAACCACGGAAAAGAAGAATTAAGAGCAAGAGATTTATTTTTAGCTTTATGGACAAATGATTTGTTTATGAAACGAGTTGAAGATGATGCTGAATGGACTTTAATGTGTCCTAATGAATGTCCAGGTTTGTCTGATGTTTATGGAGAAGAGTTCGACGCTTTGTATACTAAATACGAGAAATCAGGAAAAGGAAGAAAAACAATTAAAGCACAAGAACTTTGGTTTGCTATCTTAGAGTCTCAAGTGGAAACAGGTACTCCATATATGTTATATAAGGATGCTTGTAATTCAAAGTCTAATCAGAAAAACTTAGGGGTAATTAAGTCGTCTAATTTATGTACTGAGATTGTTGAATATACTGCTCCAGATGAGGTTGCTGTATGTAATTTAGCCTCTTTAGCATTGCCTAAATTTGTAAAAAAAGATGGTAAGTTTGATTTTGATAAATTGTTTGAAGTGACTTATACGGTGACTAAAAACTTGAATAAAATTATCGACAATAATTACTATCCAGTAGCAGAAGCGAAAAATTCAAACATGCGTCACCGTCCAATTGGATTAGGTGTTCAAGGTTTAGCGGATGCTTTTATCTTAATGCGTTTGCCTTTTGCATCTGACGAAGCGAAGCAGTTAAATAAAGATATTTTCGAAACAATGTATTTTGCAGGGTTAACTGCATCCAAAGATTTGGCACAAGTAGAAGGTGCTTATCAAACTTATAAGGGTTCTCCTGCATCAGAAGGTATCTTACAGTTCGATATGTGGGGTGTTACTCCATCTGATAGATGGGAATGGACAGCTTTGAAAGCAGAAATCGCTAAGTATGGTATAAGAAACTCATTGTTACTTGCACCAATGCCAACGGCTTCAACTTCTCAGATTTTAGGGAACAATGAATGTTTCGAACCTTACACATCTAATATTTACTCAAGAAGAACTTTATCTGGAGAATTTGCTGTAATTAATAAGCATTTATTGAGAGATCTAGTGAAATTAGGTTTGTGGGACGACAGTATGAAGAATAGGTTGATCGCAGCAAACGGATCAATTCAAGACTTCCCTGAGGTTCCTAATAACATCAAAGAACTTTATAGAACTGTTTGGGAAATCAAGCAAAAAGATATCTTAGATATGGCTGCAGATCGTGGAGCTTATATCGATCAGTCTCAATCATTGAACGTATTTATGGATTCACCAAACTTCGGTAAATTAACATCAATGCATTTTTACGCTTGGAAGAAAGGATTGAAAACAGGAATGTATTATTTAAGAACAAAAGCAGCTACTGAAGCAATTAAATTTACAGTTGATAAAGCGGCGTTAGGTAAAACTGTTGATGCAAAAGCAATAGAAAAAAGCGCAGAAGAAATTACTTGCTCAATCGAAAATCCAGATGATTGTGAAGCATGTGGTAGCTAAAATTTTATAATTAGTATTCTCCTACATACTATTTAATTAAGAAGTCCCTTACGTGCAGTAAGGGGCTTTTTTTTTGAATAATATCTTTGATTAAAATAACCAACATTTATATTGCAATTGTTGACTATGAAAAGTATGGTTTTAAAGAGACTTGAATGGAGAGTGATTTGTAAGGAGTTACTAATAGTAAAATAGAAACAAAATGATAGCTTACTAAATGTAAAAAAAAATAGTTGCTTCCGTTTTTTTGATATTTAAGAGCGCTACATTGAAAGGTTTATTTAAATCAAATCACTACAGTGAAGATATTTTAATACTTTTTATTTCGAATCGTATTTCACTTGAAGTAAAACGTTCCTTTTTTTTACGAAAATAAAATTATTTCTGCTTGGGATTAAAAAGAATCTATTTAAACTATATTTGTACAGCACCTACATTAAGTGCCGTTTTTTTTTGACTTAAATTGCCGTGAAGAAAGGATTTATAATAGCCGGAATAGTAATATTAGTGACGTTGGTTTTTGATCAATGGCTAAAAGTTCATATTAAATTAAATTATGAATATGGACAAAGAGAATATGTACTTGGAGACTGGTTTCAGTTTCATTTTGTTGAAAATCCTGGGATGGCGTTTGGTCTTGAATTTCCCTTTGTAAGTAAGAATGCTGCGAAGATTATTTTAACATCATTACGTTTGTTTGCTGTAGGAGCAATATTTTACTATTTAAAGGGGATGATTCAGAGAAAAGTTTCTCTGGGATTAATTATAAGTAGTTCATTGATTTTCGCGGGAGCATTTGGAAATATAATAGATAGTTTACTTTATGGTTTAATATTTAGCGAGAGTTCCTATTACCTTCCTGTCGTTGCTGAAATAGTTCCTTTTGGAACAGGTTACGAAGGTTTTATGACTGGAAGAGTAGTTGATATGCTTCATGTAGATCTATTTACAATAGACATTCCTTGGTTTGCAAATAGAATAGAAGGATTAGAGTTTACTTGGAGGCAATTTAACTTTTTTGCACCAATTTTTAATATTGCGGATGTTGCGATTTCTTTGGGTGTGGGTATTATTATTGTATTTCAGAGAAAGATTTTTCAAACTGAATTTTTTCCAAAAAAAGACGAAAAGGAAGAGGTATCAGAATAGAGCATAAAAAAAGGAGCAGTTAATCAGACTGCTCCTTTTAAATTTTTCCAGTTTATCTGTCAGGAATTTTTGGAATAACACTATTAAGTACAATGCTATAAACGCTAACACTTCCAATTTGTTACAATTGTCGGTAGAAAGCTGTTTTTTCCCGATGAATTTCAGAAACTGATTCTTATTAAGAAAGTATTTAGGATTTTTTATAGAACGCTACTTGTTTTGTTAGGAGCGGTTTTCATATATATTACCTTTGCATTCATCTTGTCGGTAATCTCAACTTCACCAAAAGAAATAAAAGGCGAATTAGAATATGATATTTTCGCACAAAAGAATGGGATGCATACCGATGTGATTATTGATCAGGAAGATGTTAGAGAAAGTATACGATTAAAATAGAGCAAACATTTTATAATTACTTAGCTTTTAGTTGTAACGATTTAACTTTTTCCATTGCAGAAAATGCCATTTTCACCCCATCAAAAACTGCAATTTGGTCGCCTTTTTATTGGGGATTATGTGGGATTTAGAGAAGTAGCTTTACGCCTAATTCCAAATGTGAATTATGTTCCCATCAAAACTTGTATTGTATCTTTTAAGAGGAAGTGTTGCAGGTCCTTGAACTGGAACACCATCTAGTAATTGAAAACGAGAACCACAGCAAGAATCAGTAGCATAAATGTTATTATCGTCGGCGCTGATTTTACTGCAAGCATTGTTAGAATCGAAAGTGCAGTGGCGATCGTAGGCCACGTATTGATTTAAATCATGATGAAAAACCACAATTCCTTTAGACCCTCCGTTTGTATATGCCCATGCACCGATTCCTGATAGTTGTTGGTAATTAGGATCTAGGGTGTTAATGTATATATCAATATTTAGATCAGGGATTCCTTCGTATTGATTTCTGCAACTAAGCACAATTAAACAGCTGCTTAATAAGAAAAGTAAATTCCGCATAAAGGTAAAACTAAAGAAAGGAAAACTTATTTCAATGTAAAAGGAGTTTAATTATTTACTTAACTTTAAGTAAAATTTTACGCAGTGAATCAATTTACAAAATATTTTAAAATACTCAGTTTGTTTGTCCTATTGTTATCGATTCCAATAACTTCTCCGGCACAGGACGAGCGCGAAAAAAAGGTTAGACAAGATCTTGATAATAAGAAAATAACCAATCAAGATCAACTTCGATCGGAATTAATTAAGCGGCATAGAGCTGGACAATCAAAGGAAACTAGGAAAAGAATTAAGCGATCGAAGAGAGAAGCTAAACGAAGAAAACAAGGAAAAAATCCAGTGCCTTGGTGGGAGCGAATTTTTAGATCTAATAAACGGAAGAAAAAGAGAAAGAAGCGAACCTAAGTTTTTGGTAAGCTGAAGAAAAGTTATATTTTTATTATTCTACTAAGTCAAGTATGTTTAAAAAAGGAGTTTCCTTTTTGTTTTTTTTTATTTTCACACTAGCAGTTTATGCTCAGTCGGGGGAGATTTCTGGTTACGTGTATGAAGAAGAAGGAGATTCTTTAATTGCTGTTTATGTTTCGTTATTTAAAAACGAAGAACAGATTTTAGCCACTTATACAGAACTTGATGGTAAATATACCTTTGTTGGATTAGACCCTGGAAGTTATGACGTAGCTGTTGAAGATATGTCGCATCAATCCAAAAGAGTAAATGGTGTAATTGTAGGAACCAACCAAAGTGTACAGATTGATTTTGCACTCATTGGTTCAGAAGAGGCGATTGATGTCGTTGATATTATTTCTTATCGGAAACCATTAATTGACAAAGATAAACAGGCAACAATTATTACTGCAGCGGAAATGGAAGACCTAGCAGTTAGGGATGTTAGTCAAATTGCTGCAACATCTGTCGATATTGTAACGCAAGATGATGGAAATAATAAGTTAAATGTAAGAGGTCAGAGATCTGAAGGGACGCAATTTATAGTAGATGGCGTGAAAATTAACGGTGCGATAAGTATTCCTCAAAATGCCATTGAGCAAATTGAGATTATCTCAGGAGGATTGCCTGCGATGTATGGTGATAATATTGGGGGAGTTATAGTTGTAACAACTAAAGGAGTCAGTCCTGTGTATTACGGAGGAATTGAAACTGTATCATCTCAATATATGGATGGTTTTGGTTATAATTTAATCACAGGTAATTTATCAGGGCCAATATTGCCAGCTAAGAGAAATGAAAAAGGTGAGATTATAAAAAAATCACCACTGGGTTTTTTCATCACTGGTGAAGCGAAGTTGCAAGAAGATGCTCGCCCATCATCTATCGGAGCATATATGATTAAAGAAGATGTGTTGCTTGATCTAGAAAATAATCCACTTAGAGCAGGTTTAAATGGAACTGGAACAATGCGGAATTCGGAGTTTGTCACTTCTAATGATTTTGAGAAGTATAAAGCCCGTCAGAATGTAGCCAGCCAAGACTATAAACTAAACGCGAAAATTGATTTTCAACCGAACGATAATATTTCGATTACAGTTGGTGGAAATGGATCCTACAGTAAGAAACATGACTTTGTTTATGAGTATTCTCTTTTTAATCCATCCAATAATCCTGAGATTACGAACTGGCAATACAATGGATTTGTAAGGTTTAAGCATCGAATTAATACAGATTCGATTAAGTGGTTGAGTAATTTATATTATCAAGTTCAAGCAGATTATATGTGGTCGAAGGAAACAACTTGGGATGACACACACAAGGATAATTTCTTTAAGTACGGTCATGTAGGTGAATTTAAAACTACAAGAAATCCATTGTATGAATATGAATCAGGAGGCGTTAATGGTGATGCATATTATTATAAAGGAGAGAAAAATGTTTTGTATGAGTTAATTGATCCGGGAAGTAATCCTAATGCTTCAAAATATGCAGAGCAATACTATGATATATATGCAGGGCAAAGCGAAGGGAATTATGAAAACTGGACGCAAGTTCAAAACGGTGGTGCTTTATTAAATGGAGATCGTCCTGATAATGTATATGGATTGTGGTTCAATACAGGACGTCAATATAATTCATATGAAATTACAGAAAACGAACAATTTAGAGGGAATGTGAATTTATCTGCAAAATTTTTTAAAAACCATCAAGTTAATTTTGGAGTTGAACACGAACAAAGAATTAGAAGGTCGTATTCACTGAATCCAATTCGTTTATGGACAGGAATGCGTCTTCATGCCAATTCAAAAAACACCCAATTAGATTTAGCTAATCCTGATTTAGTTTATTCAGGAGCGGTGTTTTTAGATACTGTAAATTATTCCTATTTATATCAAGATGACGGCACAGGTAAAGGGTTTTTTGAAAACGTTCGAGATCAATTTGGTATGGGATATTCAGAGTTTTTTGATTCGGATGCTTATGGTCCAAATGACTATTCATTAGCCCTTTTCACTCCAGACGAATTGTACCAGGAAGGTAACGGGGTATTAACCAATTACGGATATGATCATTTGGGAAATAAAATAGGTTCTAAGAATTTAGATGCATTTTTTAATCAAAAAGATGGCAATGGAACCTTGTTGAGGTATATAGCTCCATTTCAACCCATCTACTCATCAGGATATATTCAAGACAAATTTGAATTTAAGGACATCATATTTAATATTGGTTTAAGGATAGATCGTTACGATGCAAATCAACCAGTTTTAAAAGACCCATATTCCTTATATGAAACTTATACTGTTCGAGATCTAGATCCTTTACAATATAATATTCCATCAGCTATAAGCGATGAAGCTGTTGTGTATGTAAACGATTTTGAATCTGCCCAGCCAAATGTATTAGGATACAGATTGGAAGATAAATGGTTTGATAAAAATGGTTTTGAAATATCAGATCCAGCTGAAATTGCTGAAGGTTCTGTAAGTGGCGGAATTACACCATACCTAAAAAATCCAGCAGCAGATATCACGTCATCAGCATATGATCCGAAATCAAGTTTTAAAGATTATGAAGCACAAATTTCAATCATGCCTCGAATTTCATTTACATTTAACTTATCAGAAAGGGCCTCTTTTTACGCGCATTATGATGTGCTAACCCAAAGACCAGGGGTGAATGAAAGTAGATTTATGCCAACAGACTATTTGTTTATGGAGAGTAATGTTGGAGGATTTATAAGAAACGCTAATTTGAAGCCGCAAAAAACAATTGATTATGAAGTTGGCTTCCAACAAGCATTAAATGAAAAGAGTGCCATTACTATTTCAACTTATTTTAGAGAAATGAAAGACTTGATTCAACTGATGAACGTATCTTATGCTTACCCCTCTAGCTATTTAACTTATGGAAATATTGATAGAGCAACAGTAAAAGGATTCTCTATTAAATACGATCTACGACCAATTCATTCTAATTTAAGTTTAAACGCTGGCTATACCCTTCAGTTTGCAGAAGGAACAGGGTCTTCTGCGATTTCAGGATTTAATTTAGCTTCGCAAGGCTTGCCAAATTTGAAAGTTCTGGTGCCATTAGATTTTGACCAACGTCATACATTCAAGGCTATTTTAAATTATAGATTTCTTCCTGGTAAAAAATATATAGGACCGGATTGGAATGGAAAAGGACGAAAAATACTAGGAGGATTTGGAATGAATTTGGTAGGTAAATTAAGTTCAGGAAGACCTTATACAGGGCAAGAAAATTATACGCAAGATGGAGCAATAGGTTCTGGAGGTATAAGCATATTGGATGGGACTATTAATGGGAATCGGCTGCCTTGGATCTATACTGTAGATATGAGAATGAGTAAAAAGTTTGTTTTTGGCTTTGAAAAAGAAGCACGGGATAAATTCCATTCTGAAATATATCTTGTAGTAACCAACTTATTTAACACTAAGAATATGATTGCTGTTTACACAGCAACAGGAAATGCAGATGATGATGGTTATTTAAATGCAGCTACATCGCAGTCAGATATATCAACACAGACAAATACTACATCTTACAAAGATTTATACTTATTAAAAATTGCTGATCCTAGTTTTTACGCTTTACCAAGAATGATTAAATTGGGATTAACATTAAACTTTTAGAATGACCAGATTGTTAACTATATTGCTTTTAATTTTCAGCCTCATTTCTGTAGCTGAAATTAGTGCAGACAAGAAAGTAAAGTTGCAAGGATCTTTCAGTTTCCGATCTACAAAATGTAAAGCACCAACGTCAAGAATTGATTTAGACATTAACAATGTAAGGGCTACTATTTTAAATGGTGGTGATATGTGGTGGGATTTAAATGATGCCCAATATGAAATTCCAAAAGGAGGGGATAAGCATTCCATTTATGCGGGATCGATTATGATAGGTGGAGTTGATCAAACAGGTAATTTGAAGATGGCTGCCTTAACACACCGCGCTGTTGGGTCTGATTTTTGGGCAGGACCAATTGATAAAAATTCGGTATCAACAAATTCTGATGTTTGTGACGATTATGATAAACACTATAAATTAAACCGACAAGAGATTGAGGATTATGTAACTGCTTTTAAAGCAGGTGAAAATCCTTCTCCACCAGCTTCAATGCTTACTTACCCAGCACATGGGAATATTGCTTTGGGACATGATTATTATTTAGCGCCATTTTATGATGCCGACTCAAACGGAACTTATAATGCTTTGAAAGGTGATTATCCAGCTTATGATCTTGGCGATGATATGGAAAAGCATGCCAATGGAAGATTAAACGGTGATCAAACAATTTGGTGGGTTTTTAATGATGTAGGAAATATTCATACGGAATCAGGTGCAAACGCAGTAGGTTTGGAAATTCACGCACAGGCTTTTGGTTTTGCAACAAATGATGCGGTAAATAATATGACTTTTTATAATTATAAGATTATAAACAGGTCTTCTTTTGAAATTCAGAACTGTTATATGGGGGTTTGGGTAGATACCGATTTAGGAAATGCAACCGATGATTTTGTAGGTTGTGATGTAGAGCGAGGTTTAGGGTATTGCTATAATGGAGACGCCAACGATGAGGGGATAAATGGATACGGGGTTGATCCTCCTGCTGTTGGAATAGATTTTTTCGAAGGACCAAAAGCTGATGCTAGTGATGGTGTGGACAACGATAAAGATGGATTTGTAGACGAACCAGGAGAATTAATAGCGATGTCTAAGTTTGTTTACTACAATATTGGTGCTGGGGATCAGGGAGATCCAAACACCGCATCTGATTATTATAATTATTTAAGAGGAATATGGAAGGATGGTTCTAAGATGCAATATGGTGGAAATGGATATGGACCATCTGGAACAACTGATAATGTAGATTGTGATTATATGTTTCCAGATAATTCTGATAATACAAATTATTGGGGTACAGGTGGAGTTGTGGTTCCGGTTTGGAATGAAAGCACTGCAGGGAATACACCTGACGACAGAAGATTTATCCAATCTGCAGGACCATTTACGTTAGAGCCTGGAGCTGTTAATTATGTGACGTCAGGAGTTGTTTGGGCCCCTGCAAATCAAGGAGAAGGTCCTTGGTCTGCAGTAGAGAATTTAAAAGTAGCAGATGATATAGCTCAAGCACTTTTCGATAATAAGTTTAAAATATTAAATGGACCTGATGCACCTACAATGGGTATTCAAGAAATGAGTAATTCATTAATATTGTCCTTGGAAAACGAAGAATCAAGTAATAACGTCGAAGAGGGATATTCGGAAGTTGATCCTCTAATTGTATCTCCACCGGGACAGAACTATGATAGTCTATACCGTTTTCAGGGATATCAAGTGTATCAACTAAAAAACCGTACAGTTTCAAATTCGGAATTAGGTGATGTATCTAAAGCTCGATTGGTTTGGCAAAGTGATTTTGAAGATGACGCAGGTACATTAATAAATCATATTTATGATCAATCAATAGGTTTTGATTTTCCTGAAATTAAAGTTGATGGGAATAATACTGGGATTGAGCATTCTGTTCAGCTTACAACGGATTTGTTCGCTTCTGGAGATAATCGGTTAATAAATCATGTAGAATATTATTATATGGTGATTGCCTATGCTTATAATAATTATAAAAGCTATTCACAAGGCGGATCTGGTCAAAAATTCCCTTATAAAGTAGGGCGCCGAAACATCAAGGTATATTCAGCAATTCCACACGATCCTTCTGTTGAGCAAAACGGCACAGAATTTTTAGGTCAATATGGAATGTCACCAGAAATAAAACAAGTGTCAGGAAGAGGTAATGGAGGTAGGTTTGTAAGCCTGTCAGACCAGACGATTGGTGAAATATTTGAAAGCATAAATTACAAATCAGATCAGCCAATTTATGCCAACTATGGAGTACCTATAGGTGTCAAAGTAATTGATCCATTAAGTGTTCCAGAGGGAGATTTTAAATTAGAAATATTAGACTCAATTACTGCAGGTGATTTATCTGATGCGTATTGGCGATTGTTATACCAGCCTAAAGGTAAGTATACCTATACGGATACCGTTTATGCTTCTAATACGATAGAGAATAAGTATGAAAAAAACGTTTCCAAATGGGGCCTTGCAGTGAGTATAAAAGATGTAGTTGAAGTAGGTGATTTAAAAGAAAAGAAGTTTGGGTTAATTAGTGATTCAATGATTTTTAAAGACCCATCAAAAGTTTGGTTAAAAGGTGTTGAAGATATTGATGGATTATCGTATCAAAATTGGATTAGAGCAGGAAGAGATACTTCAACTGTTTTTAGAGTTGGGAACAAGGAAGATTACCACGTTACTGCATTTAGTGATGTTGAGCAAGGTGAAAAAGCAAGCGAGTTTGAAAAAGTATTGGGGGGGATTATCGCTCCGTTTAGGTATGCTTCACATGATGATTATGGTCCGGCAGGAAAATCTAATCAGCAAAACGGGAGCACTATCGATAAATTAAATTCGGTTGATATTGTGATTACGAATGATAAATCTAAATGGAGTATTTGCCCTGTTTTTGAGTTAGCACCAAAACCAATTGGTGGTGTTGATAAATTAGCATTAAGGGACGAAATTACTACAGATTGGAATGGAAATACTTTACAACAGGGAATGGGTTATTTTCCAGGTTACGCAATTGATGTAACAACAGGAGAAAGATTAAATGTTGCTTTTGCAGAGAATAGCTTTTTTGCCGGAGATAACGGTTCGGATATGCTATGGAATCCAACATCAAGTATATATGATAATTCAGGAACACCAATATTTGGAGGGGGGCATTCAATCTACGTTTTCAGGAAAACAAATCAGTTACCTGCATATGATAAAGGGGCAGAAATAGCGAAATGGGTGAATGGTAGTTTTATACAAAGAATACAAGTTTATCATTCAATTACATGGGTTTTTGGGTATCCATTAATTGATGAAACTTATGGCTTGATGGCAACCGATGTTACGATTAAATTACGTGTAAATCATCAGTACGAAAGCACAAATGGAGATTTACCTGTTTACGAATTTAATACTGATAAAATACATGCTAAAGCAAACCAAAATCAATTGGCGAAGGAAAATTTAGATAAAGTAAATGTAGTTCCAAACCCTTATTACGGTTATAATAATTACGAAAGGAATCGATTAGATAGTAAAATTAAAATCACTAATCTTCCTAGGGAATGCACAGTTAAGGTATTTACATTGGATGGAACTTTAGTAAGAACTTTAAAAAAGGATGATGATTCTATAACATCTTTAGCTTGGGATATGCGCAATGAACAAAATATCGGAATCGCTTCAGGGATGTATATTTTTCATATAGAGTCACCTGGAATTGGAGAGAAAATAATTAAATGGTTCGGTGTTCAAAAAGTACTTGATTTAGAAACTTATTAATGAGGAATTTTATCCACATAACAATTTGTATTGTCTTGGTTTCAGTCTTGAATGTTGTTGGGCAATCAGGTGGGCAGTCTGGGGCAACGCAGCTTTTAATTAATCCGTGGAGTAACTCATCTTCCGTAGGTGGAAGTAGTGCGGCTTATGGAAAAGGGATGGAGGCTGCGTATATGAATCCTGCTGGGACTTCAGGTACTGAAAAGACAGAGTTAATTTTTTCTAGAACCAATTGGTTACAAGGAACGCAAATATATATTAACACATTTGGAATTAGTCAGCGACTTAATAGAAAAAGTGTTTTGTCTTTAGGCGTCATGTCTTTTAATTTAGGCGATATTGAGATTACTACGGTTGCTAATCCAGATGGAGGAATTGGAACTTATAAGCCTCAGTTTATTAATGGCGCCTTAACTTACGCGCGCGAATTTAGCAATAAAATTAACGGTGGAATTAGTTTGAAAATGATTTCTGAATCCATTCATAACTTAAATGCTTTAGGAATAGCATTGGATGCAGGTGTTCAATACATCGCAGGGAAAAATGAGCACATTAGTTTTGGCGTTGCCATGAAAAACGCGGGACCCAATATGAGCTATTCAGGCGATGGATTAAAAGTTCAATTGCAATTCCCTAATGGACAAACTCAATCTGGAGATGTTTCAGCGGCTTCTTTTTCATTGCCATTATTGATGAACTTAGGAGCGGGCTATAGGTTTGATTTTGGGAGAAGTCATAAATTGCAGACAGGCTACACTTATTCTGCAAGAATGAATTTGAACGATCAATCTCGAGTTGGTTTAGATTACCAATATAAAACATATTTAAATATCCAGATTGGATTTGTATATGAAGATGGGATATTAGATGCCGCCGCAAGAAGTAATGCTATGACTGGTCCAACAGGGGGTTTTAGCTTTCAATTACCCTATGGAAAAAATGGTGCGCAATTCGGTTTTAACTATTCTTATAGAGATACAAACCCATTTGAGGGAATTCATACCTTCGGAGCAAGAATAATTTTATAAATTTGTACAAATACTAAACGACTAACTAGTAAAAGAAACTTAATTTAATTAAGATTCTTTTATTATTTCTTTAAAAACAATAAGCATGGCAGAAGTACACTACTTTACAAAAGAAGGATTAGAGAAATTAAAAAACCAATTACATACTTTAAAAACTGTAGATCGTAAAAAAGTAACTCAGGCAATCGCAGATGCCCGAGATAAAGGAGATCTGTCGGAAAATGCAGAATATGATGCTGCTAAGGAAGCTCAAGGTTTAATGGAAATGAAAATTTCTCAAATGGTAGAATTGGTTGCCTATGCAAGAATTATCGATGAAAGTAAAATTGATAACTCTAAGGTATTAATTTTGTCTAAAGTTAAAGTTAGAAATGTTGCCAATAAAATCGAGATGGAATACACTTTAGTTTCTGAAGAGGAAGCTGATTTGAATTTGAAAAAGATTTCTGTAGGTTCTCCAATAGGTAAAGGTTTATTAGGTAAGGTACTAGGTGATATTGCGGAAATTAAGGTTCCCGCAGGAGTTATGAAACTGGAAGTAATAAATATATCTAGATAAAATGGCTTCGATCTTTACCAAAATAATTAATGGCGATATACCATGCTACAAGATAGCAGAAACAGCTAATTGTTTAGCCTTTTTAGATGTGCTACCGTTAACTGCAGGTCATGCGCTTGTAATACCAAAGAAGGAAGTAGACAACTACTACGATTTAGAAGATGGTTTATTTGAGGAGGTGAATGCCTTGGCGAAAAAAGTTTCTGCAGCAATAAAAAAGACAGTTCCATGTAAACGAATTGGAGTTGCTGTAATCGGATTAGAAGTGCCGCATGCGCACGTGCATTTGGTTCCTATAAATACATTAAATGATTTAGATTTTTCTAAAGAACGCGCAGCGTTTACAGAAGAAGAATTTAAAGACTTAGCTAAACAAATAGCTGAGAATTTATAACAAAAAAATGTCTCTAAAAATAGATATAGATCAGATTGATAAAGCTGCTGAGAATTTAAAAGGAGTTGCTTTAAAAACACCCCTCCAAAAAAATTTAGCACTGAGCGATAAGTACGGTGCTGAAATTTATTTAAAAAGGGAAGATCTTCAAATTGTAAGATCTTATAAAATTAGAGGAGCTTACAATAAACTTAGTTCTTTAGATAAAGCTGTTTTAGATAGAGGTGTTATATGTGCCAGTGCAGGTAATCATGCTCAAGGCTTTGCTTATTCATGTAATTTGTTAGGCATAAAAGGAAAGGTTTATATGCCATCTACCACTCCTAAACAGAAGGTAGATAAAGTTAAATTTTTTGGTAAGGATAAAATTGATATTGCATTAATCGGTGATACATATGATGATAGTTGTAAAAGTGCTTTAAAAGCTTGCGAAGAAGAAAAATTAACTTTTATACACCCATTTGATGATTTGAAAGTTATCGAGGGTCAGGGAACTGTCGGAAAGGAAATATTAGAAGATTTAAGTGATATCGATTTTTTATTGTTACCAGTTGGTGGCGGAGGAATAGCGAGTGGTACAGGTTCCTATTTTAAGGCTAAATCTCCCTCAACGAAGTTAATTGCTATTGAGCCATCCGGAGCTGCCTCATTAAAAAAATCTATTGACAATGGATGTGTTGTTGAATTAGAGCAAATAGATAAGTTTGTTGATGGAGCAGCAGTTCAAAGGGTTGGAGATAAAACTTTCGAGATTATAAAAAACGTAATCGATGAGGTTATATTGGTGCCAGAAGGTAAAGTGTGTTCAACGATTTTACAGTTATATAATGAAGAGGCTATTGTTGTGGAGCCTGCAGGAGCTCTTACTGTTGCCGCTTTAGATTTTGTAAAAGATCGAATAAAAGGTAAAAAAGTAGTTTGTGTTGTTTCGGGAAGTAATAACGATATTGATCGAATGCAGGAAATTAAAGAGCGGTCTTTAATTTACGAAGGATTAAAACATTTTTTCATTGTTAGATTTCCACAAAGACCAGGTGCGTTAAAGGAATTTGTAAGTGAAGTGTTGGGTCCTAACGATGATATTACTCGATTTGAATACGTTAAGAAAAATGCCAGAGAAGCGGGTCCCGCTTTAGTTGGGATTGAATTGACGTATAAAGAAGATTTTACAGGATTGATAGATAGAATGGCTGAATATGGCATTAACTATACAGTAATTAATGAAGATCCTGATTTATTCCAATACTTTATATAATTATGACTTTCGAAGAACGAGTAGAAAAATCTAAAACTCATTACTTTAAAGCAGTTTTCCCTGAGTTAACTAATCATCACAATACAATGCATGGTGGTGAAGTAATGAAAATTATGGATGAGATTGCATTTATTACGGCAACACGATTTTGTAGAAAAGGCATTGTAACTGTGAGTTGCGATAAGGTTGATTTTAACCAGTCTTTACCCGGAGGAACAATGATGGAAGTTATTGGTAAAGTTATTTCTGTTGGAAATACATCTTTAAAAGTAGAGGTAAAGGTTTTTATTGAACAGATGTATGCTGAAGGAAGAATTAAAGCGATTGAAGGGGTTTTTACTTTAGTTGCTCTAGATGATAATAAAAAACCGATTACTGTACTAGGCTAACTTAATAAATGTTTTCTCTTTTTTAAAGTATGTGCAGTTTCTTGATTCTTAAAATATGGGCTATTTTGTAGTACTTTTATTTGTGTTTGTTTTATGGATTTTTTTAAAAAGTAATGCTCCAAAAAAACATTTTTGTAAAACAGAAATGAAAGAAGAATGGAAAATATTTTTAGTGGAACATGTTGGTTTTTATAAGAGACTTAATGATATTAACAAATACAAATTCAATTTAAGAGTAATCAGATTCTTAAATGAAACTAGAGTTATTGGTTATGGCGATGTTCAGGTGTCGGATAATGATAAAATACTAGTAGGTGCAAGCGCCATTATCCCTATTTTTAATTTTCCAGAATGGGAGTATAAATTTATCAACGAGGTTATTCTTTACGATGACTATATAAAGTTAGATGGCTCAGAAGATTTTGTTTGTGGATTTGTAGGGGCTGGACCTATGGAGGGAAGAATGGTGTTAGTGAAATCTGCATTGTATCATGGTTTTGCTAATAATAAAGACAAGAAAAACACAGGGATTCATGAGTTTATGCATATAATCGATAAACAAGATGGACTTATCGATGGGGTTCCAAGTGTTTTGATGGACAAAACAGATATAGGGTTGTGGTTAGAAATGATTAGAATTAAATCAGCAGAGATTTCGAATCGAAAAACAAATATTAACAACTACGCATTAACGAACAGAGCGGAATTTCTTGCTGTGGTTTCTGAATACTTTTTTGAGCGTCCAGAATTGATGAAAACGAAGCACCCAGAATTATATCAAATTTTGAAGGAGACTTTCAGTTAATATTTAATTCAATTGTGATTTGAGGTTTTGCCTCATAGATTATGTTACTGATAAACTTATTTTTAATAAAATTAAGAGACAACTTATTTAGTAGAGTGAAATCAGTAAAATATTAAGACCTAGGAAACTTAAACACAACAGTTTTTCTCGCCGTGATTTATATTTATGGATATTTTATAATAAATTTATCTACTCGTTAGAATGTAATATATTCAGTTAATACTGGGAATTACTTATTTGTTCCTACCCGGAAATTAGCTGTTAGTTAGAATCCATCGGATTAGAATCGGATGACTTTAATCCGATGGATCTCAACTTAGTTTTGTCATTCAACTAATTTTTTTAGTAATTAACTTCCTAATGTCTGAGAAATTGATGACCTTTACGCCCGCAAATAAGCAATAAAAATCAAGCAATTATGGCTAATTATTTTAATACTTTATCTCACGCTCAGAAATTAGAGCAGATGGGACAATGTGAATTCATGGATGGTACTGAATTTACAGATGGTATAGACGCACTTAGAGGAAAGAAAATCGTTATTATTGGATGTGGTGCTCAAGGTTTAAACCAAGGTTTAAATATGAGAGATAGCGGATTAGATATTTCTTATGCATTAAGAGCAGCAGCTATCGAATCAAAAAGACAATCGTTTTTAAACGCGTCGGAAAATGGATTTACAGTTGGAACGCACGAAGAATTGGTTCCTACTGCAGATTTAGTAATTAATCTTACGCCTGATAAACAACATACGCAAGTAGTTTCTGCTATTATGCCTTTAATGAAAAAAAGTTCATGTTTGGCTTATTCTCACGGTTTCAATATCGTTGAGGAAGGAATGCAAGTTAGAAAAGATCTTACTGTAATCATGGTTGCACCTAAGTGTCCAGGTTCAGAAGTTCGTGAAGAATATAAAAGAGGTTTTGGTGTGCCAACATTATTGGCGGTTCATCCAGAAAATGATCCAGAAAATAAAGGTTGGGCTTACGCTAAAGCCTATGCTGTAGGAACAGGAGGTCACAGAGCTGGTTGTTTAAAATCATCTTTCGTTGCTGAAGTAAAATCAGATTTAATGGGTGAACAAACTATATTGTGTGGTTTGTTACAAACTGGATCTATTTTATGTTTCGATAAAATGGTTGCTGGTGGTATTGACGCTGGTTATGCTTCAAAATTAATTCAGTACGGATGGGAAGCTATTACGGAAGGATTAAAGCAAGGTGGTATCACTAACATGATGGATAGATTATCTAACCCTTCAAAAATTAAAGCTTTTGATTTATCAGAAGAGTTAAAGGTAATCATGAAGCCTTTATTTGATAAGCACATGGATGATATCTTTACTGGAGTGTTCTCTAGTACTATGATGGCTGACTGGGCTAATGATGATGTTAATCTTCTAGGTTGGAGAGCTGCAACGGGGGAGACTAGTTTTGAAAAAACGCCTGCTGGAGACGTTGAGATTTCTGAGCAAGAATTTTATGACAATGGTGTTGTTATGGTTGCAATGGTTAAAGCTGGTGTTGAACTAGCTTTCGAAGCAATGGTAAACGCAGGAGTTATAGATGAGTCGGCATACTATGAGTCTTTACACGAAACTCCATTAATAGCAAACACAATCGCAAGAAAGAAATTATACGAAATGAACTCTGTAATTTCTGATACTGCTGAATATGGGTGTTATTTATTCGATCATGCATGTAAGCCCTTATTGGTTGAATTCATGTCTAAAATTGATCTTAACGTTATCGGTAAGAAATACGACGAAGGTTTATCAAATAGTGTTGATAATCAAGTTTTAGTTGCAGTGAACGCTGCAATTAGAAATCATCCAGTTGAAGAAATTGGAATTTATTTAAGAGGTGAAATGGCTGGAATGAAAGCAATCGCTGTTGGATAATAATTCTATATTGATATAATATTAAAGGCCTCGATTTATCGAGGCCTTTTTTGTTACATATTTTAACTATTAGGCTTAAAAAAGGTTTATTTTTGTTTAAATTAAAATTACTTTGGTTATGAAATATCTTGTTTTGTTATTCGCTTTAATTATTTCTTGTTCAGTAAATGCACAAAGTGTTGTAGGAAAGTGGAAAACAATCGATGACGAAACTGGTAAAGTGAAGTCTCACGTTGAAATATATAAGCAAGGAGAAAAATATTTCGGTAAAATTATTAAGCTTACAAACCCTAAGAAACAAAATTCTGTTTGTACAGAATGTACAGGTGATAATAAAGGAAAGAAAGTGAACGGTTTGGTAATCATCAACAATTTAGAGAAAGATGGTGACGATTTTAGTGATGGAACTATATTAGATCCAAACAATGGTAAATTATACGATTGTACAATATGGATTAATGAAGCAGGTGATTTACAATTACGTGGTTATATAGGATTCTTTTTCAGAACCCAAACTTGGAAGAAACTCTAAGTTAACTCTTTTCCATTTAAAGGAAAGGACCTCTTTAAGAAGCTTTAAAGCTTTATTTATAATTTCTATCATATACTCTCACGATAATATCTGTCAATAATGTAGATGTTTACTATAAACTACATTCAAAGATGAGTCTAAAAACTTTTTTTTATTTTAAAGGAAATTCAGATGTAATTTATTATAAAATTCAACTACATTTGTCTTCTATTTTGTGTACCTACAAAAGGTTACATTATTTTTGTTTTTATTCTTTCTGACTATGACTAAATTTATCAAACATATAAATATTTCGAAGCTTTTAGTTTTACTACTTTTTGCCGCTCTTCCTTTTTCTGGACATACTCAAGTTTCTGTAGGTAACCAAACGACAAATATAACTAACCCAAATGGTATTCAAATAACTTTCGACCATAACCATGATACAGGTGCAAATGGTGTTTTAGTTGTTGCAATTTCTACTAATGTAGGGAACACTGTACTTACTGTTAAATACGATAATGTTCTAATGGATGAGAGATTAAATCGTAAGGATGGAAGTTTTGTTGGATATGGATTTTGGGAATTGGGGGATCCAAATCCGGGTATACATGAAATTGAGATAACCATGACAAGTTTTTGCGGTAATAAAGTAGCTACGGTTGTTCAATCATTCAATGGAGCTTTGACTGGAGGTCTTGTTGGATACAATGATAGAAAGCTTAGCCCTCATGTAAAAGATAGACTTTCAATTACACAAGGTTCCGTAATGATGGTAATGGGGATTTGTGAAGGCGATCCCAAAGCACAAGATTTTACTATAGATGGAGTTGCCACATCTAGAACATTATTAAAGGGTCAAAAATTCATGGGTGTTGCTACATCAACTGCCGCTTTATCATCGGGATCAGTTACATGTATTACTACATCAAATAAGAGTTGGAGGCATATAAGTAATCAGACATTAGAGATTTTGTTGGGTGAGAATTTACCAATTGAGTTAATAGATTTTAATGTTAAAGCGGAAGGTTGTTTTGCAAACTTAACATGGAGTACAGCTAGTGAAATTAATAACGATTACTTTATTGTTGAATACTCTTACGATGGAATAAATTGGCAAGAGATTGATTATGCGAAGGTAGATGGTGCTGGAAATAGTAGTGAAGTAATTGATTACAGCTTTTATGATTTTGATTGTTCTCACAACAGATTAGTGTATTACAGACTTGTACAAGTAGATTTTGACGGTACTAGATCTAACTCTGTTATTAAGTCATTAAATTTAGCTAAACCAAAGCTAGTTAAGGTGTATCCGAACCCAACAAATGGACATATAACTATTGATGTTAATTCCGAATTTGGGGATAAAACTGGAAATATAGTTGTAAAAACTATAGCAGGACAAAAAGTTTTTTCAAAAGCGATCGTAAATGGTAAAAACGAATTTGATTTAAGCAAATTAGCTGCTGATACTTATGTCATTAAGGTATCTTCTCTGGATCAGTTGCCATATTATGAAAAGTTGATAATAATTAAATAGCAACGAAAAATATTGAACTTTGTTTTTCAGTTCACCCAAAACAAGTACTCAAGGAAAATAGATTTGGATTCTACAATAATCTATTTTTTAGACTAAGTCCAAAACAAAATAATTTTTTATTTGAAACATATCGAATAAATTATAAAAACAACAATGCACCTCTTAAGGTGCAT
>MDTF01005304.1_pt1 | contig 53468 bp, 53 predicted proteins | sample 811191 | NCBI WGS metagenome assembly MDTF01 (sample SAMN05326649, study PRJNA326480) | marine metagenome | isolation source: seawater | place: Southern Ocean | collected 2011 | reverse complement strand
CACAAATTATAAATTGTTTGATACCTATAATTTAAATATATCAGCTAAAAATATTTTGGATGCACGATATTCTGAAGCATATGAGTATAAAGCACCCGGTAGATCTATAAACTTTATGTTAAAAAAAAATTATTAAAATGCCAGCCTCGGTACTGATACATCTAGAATTATGAATATTATTTTAAAAAAACCATACAAACTCTAACTGATTGTAGATCTAATACATATGTCTTGTAATCAATTACACTGCTAGTTAAAATATAAATATGAGTTATTTAAAAATTTCAATAGGAATATTTACAGCCTTAGCTGCAAGTAGGTTTATTCCTCATCCACCTAACTTTACAAGTTTACTCGCATTGAGTTTTTATGTGCCTGTAATATTTGGGCTCAGATATCTACCAGTTTTGTTGATTAGTTTTATAATAACTGACTTAGTTATTGGTTTTCATGGAGTCACACTTTTTACTTGGGGTAGTATAATTTTAATTGGACTTGGATCTAATTTTTTTACAAAAAATATTTTAAATAGAATCATGGGATCATTATTAGGAGCCTGTTTATTTTTTATCATAACAAACTTTGGGGCATGGACATTAGGATCTTACACTTACACACTTGAAGGTTTTCTACTATGTTACACCTTAGCAATACCTTTTTTTGTTTATAGTCTCATTTCCACTTTTATCTTTTCAGGGATTATCGAAGGTATCTATAAATCTTATTCCTTAAAATTTAAAATTAGCAAATAGACAGGATAAACAGTCACAGTAATTTTTTTAACTTAGAATAAGAGCAATTTTTAAGAAAAACTAATATCAAACGATGTAATGAGCCCACCTAAGTGTTAAAAAAAAATGTATTAAAATACTTATTTTAATAAAATAATGTTACAATTGTTTTTATGAAAATTTGTATAGTTACAACACCTATAAGACCAGTGCCCACAGCATTTCCACCGTTTGGATCGCTAGCTATTATTCAGTCTTTAAGAAATAATGGTGAAGAAGTACATTTTCATCATATAGATTTTCACAGGTGGAATGCAGATCAAAATTATGAATATTTTAAAAAACACCAGTTTGATTTTATTGGAATAAGTGCAGTTGTTTCAACCGCATATGCTTACACTAAATATTTAGCCAATTTAATTAAAGATATAAACCCACAAACGACAGTGATAGTAGGAGGAGGGCTAGTTGCAAGTGCTGATGTTCTTCATAGAAAATCAAAAATTGATTATTGTGTTGTAGGTGATGGAGAAATAATCATTAAAAATTTAGTTAACGCAATAAAAGAAAAAAAAACTTCTGATGAAGAATTATTAAAGATAAAAGGAATAACATTTATTGATAACTCAGACAAACTTAGGTTCACAGGTTATGAGCATCCAATTCCCGCTCCTCTATTAGAGGACCCTGATTACTCTATTTTAGAAGATGACAAATCGATAGATCATTATATTGCTCAAAGAGGTGGCAGAACTTATGATCCAGAATTTAACTTTACAAAGGGAAAGACAGCAGTTGTAATAGTTGCCAAAGGTTGCGTTGCTAGATGTACTTTTTGTCATCGTTTTGAAAAGGGTTATAGAGTAAGCCCATTAGAAAAAATTAAAAATCATTTGATTGCATTGAAAGAAAAACATGGAGTTGGATATATTTCGGTGGGTGATGAAAATTTTGGTTCTTATAAAGAAGAGACTGCAGAATTAGCAAAAATAATGGGATCACTAGGTTTTACTTGGAGTGTTGGTGGTGTTAGGGCACACACAGTTGATCTAGAAATGCTTAAACTGTGGAGATCTAATGGCTGTGAAAATGTTTTATATGGAATAGAAAGTGGAAGTCCCACAATGTTAAAAGTAATGGAAAAAAAAATTACTTTAGAACAGAATGTAGCAGCTATAAAAGCTACTTATGAAGCGCGCTTAACAACTACTATGCAGTTTGTAATAGGAATGCCAGGGGAAACAGACAAGACTATAAACGAAACAGTAGATTTTATAAAAAAAACAATGAAATATTATCCAGATCCGTTTAGAGACAAATTAGATTATCAGATGAGTGTAAATTATGCACAATCTCTCCCGGGAACTCCATTGTATGAATATGCAAGAGAGCACGGGTTTGTCCCCAAAACTCTTGATGGTGAAGAAAAATACTTAATTGATATCAGTGATAAAGATGCTTATGACAATGATCATTTTATTAATTTTACCAAGCAACCCCTGTTGAAAGTTTTTTCTTGGCGGCATCTGATAAATTGGGAAGTTTGGCGCGAACATGCAAAAGTTAATCTTAAAATAGAACTATCAAAAATTATTATTTTTATTGGATTATTTACAATGATAATTAACAAATTTTTTAAGACTAGTTTTAGCTCAACACTTGAAAATGAGTTGAATAAATTTAAATATCATAACAATAAAAATCCATATTTTAATTTTCAGGCCGCACCAAGAATAATAGATGCCCTAAGGCTACTTTTTCCTTGGAACAAGACCACATACCCTTTCTTGTGTATAATTATAGCTTACAAAGAATCTAGTAATGTAAAATGGTTTTTTAAAATGATAATTGAGCATATTATTTGGAACTTTAAAAACATAGATTTAAGTAAATTGCCAAATCAAAGCTTAAGAAAAACTGTAAAAATCATTGATAATGATGAAACACTAGAGCTAAGAAGAGGAAGATAATTTTAATAATATCATCTAAATGATTATGGAAAGTTTTGACAAATTATTAAATGTTATTTTAAAAAAAGAAAATTTTTATAAATTTATAATTTTACTTTTCATGTCATTTTTGCTTATGCTTTTAGAGATTGTTTCTTTAGTATCATTAGCCTCTTTAGGAAGCATTCTTACTGATAATGAGATTCTATTAAATAATATATTCAAACTTGAATATGATTTTAATTTTAGTGATATTTTATTCTGTATTGTTCTTTTTTTTTCATTGAAGAATTTATTTCTTATAATTTATAATTTTTTACAGGCTAAATTTGCGGGTAAATTATTTTTCTCACAGTCAAAAGATTTGTTTTTAAACTTTAGTAGTAGGTCTTATTTAACGAAGATACAAAATAAACCTGAGGAATTAATTAGAAAAATTAGTAGTGATTCTATATCAGCAGTTGATTATTTATTTGTAATATTTAATTTAATTAAAGAGTTTATTATCTTAATTGGGATTGTGGTTCTTTTATTTATTTCAAATAATCAACCAGTTTTAATAATTTTTTTTATTTTTTCAATTATAGGATTAATTTTTTTTAAAGTTTTTAAAAATTTTCTTAAAAAAATTTCAAATAAATTTATAAAAGGTCAAACAAAAATTATAGCTATTTTAAATCAGACATTTGGCTCTCTAAAAGAAAATTTTATTTATAAAAATAATATTTATCTTGAAAAGAAATTTGATAAATTGCTTTATGATGTAAGAGACTTTTATTTTTATAGGTCATTTATTATAAGTTTGCCAAGAATAACTTTCGAGATTACAGCTTTAATTGCAATAATAATTACCACACTATTTATGTTTAACAGTGGCAATGTAGAAAAAGATTTAATTAATAAAATTAGTTTACTTTCAGTAATTTCTATAAGATTAATTCCCTCTTTTAATACAATAACAACCAATCTATCAATGATTAAGATTTATCAGAATTTTTTTAATATTGTGCAAGAAGATCTTCAAAAAGACAAATTAGTTAAAGTTGATAAAAGTAACGTAGGTGCAAATGAATCAAAACCTATCTTAATAAATTTTGACAAAAAATTAGAGTATTCTAATGTGAATTTTGAATACCCTGGATCAAAAAACTCCTTATTTGATAAAGCAAAAATAGTAATAACAAAAAATAATTTAATAGGAATTTATGGGGCAAGTGGTTCTGGTAAAACTACCTTAGTTGATTATCTTATAGGCTTACTAGGTATCTCAAAAAATAAAATTAATATTAATGGAAAAATAATTCAGAATAAATTTGAATTTGAAGAAAATTTAATTGGATACGTGCCTCAAACCCCTTTTTTATTAAATGATACTATCAAAAATAATATTATATTTAATAGAAGGAAAAAAATAATAAATAAAACTCAAATATATAAAGCTATGAAGTTAGCTAGAATAGACAATTTTGTTAATAAGTTAACAAAAAAAGAAAATACAGTTATTGGTCATGATGGTGTATTTTTATCAGGTGGTCAAAAACAAAGAATTGTTATTGCAAGGGCAATACTTTTTCAACCAAAAATATTGATATTAGATGAAGCAACAAATGCTTTAGACAAATATACAGAAAATGAAATTATAAATGATATATCTCGGATTAAAAAAAATATGTCTATTATACTCATATCACATGACAGTAAGTTGATAAATAGGTGTGATGTAGTTTTTAAAATAAAAAATAAAAAAATTTCGATTAATTAAAGTTTTATAAAATAAGTAAAAAAATTCCTGTTAACAAAGCCAATATATCAATAAAAACTGGAAAGGTTTTTTTTTTAATTTTTTTTTCGATAATATTTCCAAAAAGGACACCAAAGAAAACAATTATTAAATAATTCAAAAGTAAATTTATTGTAATATTACTTTTAAAAAATATTATAAATATTAGATATTGAAAAATAGCTAAGAATAAATAGAAAAAAGTAATATCATATCTTGTTTCTTTTTTTGCATTATTATTTAAAGATAGAATAAAAATTGATAATAAAGTTCCACCTGAATTTGTTAAACCATGCACTAAACCAATTATTACTAGAAAAATTTTTTTTTTTAAATTTGAAAATATAATAATATTATTTTTAGAAAATAATTTTACGAAAAGAGTAAATAATATTATTGAGGAAACTAATATCTTGAAATTTATGAAATCATGAAGCGTTTTTAGTAAATAAGTGCCTAAAAATATTGAAGGTAGACAAAGGTAAATAAAATATTTTGTAGTTTTTTTATTTATTTCAAAAGTTTCTAATTTTTTAATTATCTTAAAATAAAAAATATTTATAAGACTTGTTAAGATTGAAATTGGTAACAATACTTCTATTGCTCCTGGTAGTGTGTGCTGAAATAATAGCATAATTGGAGTCCCTAACACCAAAACTCCTACACCAACTATTGTTTGAACTGTTATTATTAAAAAGAAAATAATGATATAAATAGTGTCTATTGTCATTAATTATTAATTTATATTTTAAAAAGTTAGTTATGATTTAAATAATTAAGAAGCAGTAAATATCATGAATTTACTTTATTTAACAATAAATTTATTCATCAAATTTTTAAAATTATTACCTTTTAAAATTTTTATATGTTACATGTTGATATATTAACAATTTACATAAAATTCATATGAAATTTAATTGGAAGTTAAAAAGTGCTTTATACATAGGAAGATTCCAACCTTTTCATGAGGGACATAAGCAAATTTTTCTTGAGGGATTGAAAAAATATGGACAAGTTTCTATATTAGTAATGGATAGCCAGGGTATAAACAAAAAAAACCCTTATAGTTTTCCATATGTAAAAAATAAGATAGATGCAACACTTAAAAAATACAAAGATAAGTATATAATCATAAAAGTACCAGTAGTTTGCAGCGTAATATATGGAAGAAAAGTCGGATACAAGATTAAGAAAATACAATTATCAAAAAAAATAGAAAGCATTTCTGCAACCAAAATAAGAAAAAAGAATATTAAATAATGAGTAATATACTGTGTACAATCGGTCCTATATCTCAGGATTATGATAATTTAAAAAAAATTTTAAACCATTCTAATTTTGTAAGGCTTAATGGTGCTCATAATACTATTGAATGGCATAAAAGGACTTCAAATTTAATTAAAAAAATAAATCCTAATTGTAAAATATTAATTGATTTACCAGGTATAAAACCTAGAACAGCAAATTCAGAAAACATAATAATTAAAAAAAATCAAATTGTACAATTTTATTTTGCAAAAAAAAAATTAGAAAATAAAAATAATTATTTAAAAATTCCACTTACAAAACCTTTACCTAGGTTTGGTAAAATTAAAAACTTTACTGTAGCAGATGGTCGATATAATTTTGAATATATTTCGAACGGAAAAAATTTTATTTTGGGAAAGTCACTTCATGAAATAAATTTACTACCAAAAAAAGGACTAAATATTCCTGGTTCAGTTTATAGTGATACATTACAGGAAAAAATCTATCTAGATTTTTTAAAAAAAATATCAAAATTAAAGATTGACGCTATAGGCTTAAGTTACGTTCAAAATAGTAAAATTATTAAAAGTATTAAAAAAAAGACAAATAAAATAATTGTTTCGAAGGTAGAGAATAGTTTGGGATGTTACAATGCAAAAGAAATATCTGAAAACTCAGACATTATAATGATAGATCGTGGAGACTTATCAGCTGAAATTGGTGAAAATAATCTTTATAAAGAAACTATAAACATTTCTAGATTAGCAAAAAAAAGTGGAAAGTTGTTAATTATGGCTACTGAGAATTTGGAGTCTATGATTTACAACAATGCTCCTTCAAAGAGTGAAATTATTTCATTAAGTTTTTCAAAATCATTAAATGCAGATTATTTAATGTTAAGTGATGAAACAGCCACAGCTAAAAAATTTCTAACAATTTTAAAATGGCTTAAGAATTTTAATGAAATTGAATCTAAAGATAGTAATTTAAAAAAAAATCAGATTAATAGTTCTGGAGATATATTTAATGCTTTAAGTAAAGTGAATGAAAAATCATCTAGAATTGTTATTTTTACCAGAAAGGGTTACGTAATTGAAAAAATTTTAAATATCAATCCAAGATTTAAATTATTTATATTTACAGACAATCAAAAAGTTTATGATCTTTCATCATTAAGGTATAATGTTTCAGTAGTTAAGACAGTAAAATTTACAAGAATACTAGATAAATTTATATATAATAATATTGATAGACATAAGAACGAAATTTTTTATAGAAATAATGATATATTTTTAATCTATGCGGCATTTGCCAGAAAAAACTCGAGAGCGAATACTTTATCAGTTCTCAACAAGAAAGATTTTTATTAATGAAATTTAAAATAGAAAATCAAGATAAGCAGGACCAAGAAGTAAAAAATTGGTGGAATGATGATAAAACTAAAAAATGGCATCATTACACTTATGATAGAAATAATCCTTTAAGTAGTCATCTTATTTTAAGACAAAAAAAAGTATTGGATTATCTTGCTACCTTAAACCTCCCTGATAATGCTAAAATTTTAGAACTTGGTTGCGGTGCAGGCCAAACAGCAAAAAAAATATGTGAGCTAGGATATGAGTATGTTGGAATAGATATATCAAAACATCTGTGTGAGGAATCTGAAAAAAAATGTGAAGCTTATGTTAAATTGGGAAAAGCAAAGTTTTTAAATCAAAGTATAGAAAAAAAATATTTAGTAAAAGATAATGAATTTGATGTATGTATAATTGTTGGATCAATGCAATATGTCGGAAATTTAGAGGAATGTTTTAATGAAATTAAAAGATCACTCAAAAAAAATTCCTATTTAATCATTTGTCAAGCAAACATGTATGCCCTTTTAGATTTAATATATCCAAGACGCTTTATTTTGAGATTAATTTATTCAATAAATAAAGAAGAATTTTTAATATCTCCATCTTTCAAATCTATGTTGTGTGATAGTAAATTAAGTAAATATTTTAGAAAGCATGAAAATTCAAAATTTTTTAATAGTAAATTTATGTTAAAAGGAAGTGACAATTGGAAATATCAGATAAAAAAAAGAATATATTCTTATGGTAGATTAAAAAAAATATTAAAACATTTTAATTTTGAAATAATTTCCAAAACTGGAGCTACTTTTTTTTTCCCAAATAGAAATATTTTCTATTGGTTTTGGTATGTGTTAGATTTAATACTACAAAAATTATTAGATTATAGAATCCTTCCTTTCTTGAAAAGATTTTCAGACAACATTGTTATTGTTGCAAAACAAAAATGAATATAGCAATCATTCCTGCCAGAAATGGCTCAAAACGATTACCAAAAAAGAATATTAAATTATTTTATAACAAACCAATAATTTCATATGCAATAAATGCTGCTAAAAAAACTAAACTTTTTGATAAAATTATTGTTAGCACAGACTCAAAAGAAATTAAAAAAATAGCTGAGTTTTATGGTGCGGAAGTTCCATATCTAAGACCTAAACATTTATCTAATGATAAAGTGCACTTTAATGAGTCTGTTAAACATATGATTCAATGGTTAGAAAAAAAAAAATTTTAAGCCAAAAAACATATGTTGTATTTATCCTACAACACCACTTTTAGAACATAAACTACTGATTAAAGGATATGAAAAGCTAAAAAAAAATAAAAATTTCGTTTTTTCGGCTTGTTTATTTAGAAGCCCACCACAGAGAGGTTTTTACTTTAGTAAGGATAAAGTCGTGTTATTTGATAAAAAAAGTTACAAAAATAGATCTCAAACATTAAAAGATATATATCATGATGCAGGTCAATTTTATTGGGGAAAACCAGAAAACTGGGTTAAAGAAAAAATAATTTTTAATAAGAACTCCTCAATTATAAAAATTCCTTATCTGCAATTTATAGACATAAATTATAGAGATGACTGGGATATTGCAAAAAAACTTTATAAACTAAAAAAATAACAGGTATGTTTTCCGATATAACACTTTGTTCTAAAAAAATTATTTTAATAACTGGTATGACAAGATCTGGAAAGACAATGTTATGCCCAATCATTTCGTCTTTAAAAAATTTTGAGCAATTTTTTTTTAATACTGTTGTAGAAAATATTTCGGTAATGAATTTTATGAAAGAAATCAATTTTAGTACAGCAGATCATATAATTAAAAAAGCAATTAATGAAAATATTCAAGATAAAATACTTGGAAGAAATTTAAATAATAAAAAAAATGATTTTACTTCAGTACAAAATTATAAGAATAAAAAAATTTATTTAAAAAGGATTAATTCTGTAAAAAATATAAATTTTTATAAATCTAAAGAACTTAAAAATAATTTTTTCCCTATTTTATTTCATGAAGCTTTATTTAATTTAAAATTGATTGAAAAATCTTTTAATTATCCAAAGATAATTAACATAAGTCGACACCCGGTTGATTTACTTTCATCTTGGCTTAAGAAAAATTATGGTGGTGAACACTATATAAGCCCAAAAAATACTGTCTGTACTTATAAATTTAATAAAAAAGAATTACCATTTTTTTGTGTTGGTATTGAAAAAGAAATATTAAAACAAAAAACTGACGAAGATAGAATTATAAAAATGATCAATAATTTAAATGATATATTCAAAAAAAATTATTTAAAATCATCAAATAAAGAAAATATTATTATGATTAAATATGATGAATTTGCATTAAATCCGCAAAGAGTAATCAAGAACATATGTTTTAAATTTGATTTAAAAAAGGATAAGTTTTTGAAAACTGTTTTAAAAGAACAAAAATGCCCAAGAAATATAGACTATAAAAAAAGAGTTAATAATTATAAAAAATTTTCTTTAAAACTATCTAATGAAAATAAAACAATATTTAATAACATGATAATTAAATATGAAAATAATGAATTAACATTTTAAATGAAAAAATTTATATTTATTGCTGGTATTAACAGAAGTGGTGGTTCATTGTTGGCAAGACTATTTGATGGACATAGTAATATTGCCTCTTATCCTATGGAGATAGGCTTTCCTTTTAAAGAAGATATCTATGGTTTTGTTGATAACATTACAGGCTCACCAACTTATCTACCTAGCTTTAAAAAAAATTTAAATTTAAAAAAATATTTTAACATAGAAAAAGAAGAACCAGTTTTTTCTTGGGGTAAGGAAAAAAGTGAAAAATTTGGTGTTAGAAATAATTATATTGAAAAGGCTTTTTATGAAACGAATATAAATACTAATTTTGATCATGATGCATATGTTTCAAAGTTAAATCAATATTGTAAAAACAGTGAAAATAATCAAGAACTTTATTCAGGAAAACATAAGGCATACTTTGAATCGTGGGATAATGGTAAAAATATTAAAGACCCAAAAGTCGTTATACTGCATGACAGTAATGGTTTATTTCTAAATGATTTTGATAAATATTATGAAGATTTTGATAAATCAATAGTTGCAGTGCCAATAAGAAATATTATGGGTTATGTTGCAGCCGAAAAAACAAGAATCGCTAGACGTTTTTTTGGTTCAAGAAGATTTTCAAAACCATTTCCACCTAAATTTTTAATAAAACAATTTAATCAATATGATCTTCATTCAATAATACGAACATGGAACACATCAATAACAAGGATCAGATTATTGCAAGAAAAATTTAGTATTAATGGTAACTTCATAGTTTACAGATTTGAAAATCTTGCAGAAGATCCAAAAAAAATTATTGATTATTTGTGTGAAAAAGTTGAAATAAAGAGTGAATCCATATTATATGAACCTACGTTAATGAACAAGCCATGGATGGGTAACTCTCAACAAGGAAAAAATAAAGGTATTAATAAAAATCCTAATGACTATTCTCTTAACATACTTCGTGAAGATGAAATTAAAATGATTAATAAAGAAACAGGAAATATAATGAGAGAAATTAATAGGATTTCAGAATGCCCTGTGGATTTAACAAAAATTGAAGAAGATTATTTTTTTGATTATATTAAACACAAAAAATTTTCACAAAATAATGATAGCTGGTCATTATATTGTGCATTTGCATTTTCAGGCTTTAGAAAATTAAAGTTATCGAGCGTATCATGGATAGGTGTCATTGCTATAATGTTTAAATTGTTAGTAAGAATTTGGCATATACCAAGATTGTTTAAACTAAAATATTTTAAAGGCTTAGGTAAACAAAATTATACATAAAAATATGTATTGTACCAAAAGTTTATGTAAATAATTAATTGATAAAAAAACAAAAAAAAACACCTGGTTTGTTATGGATTACTGGTCTTTCTGGATCGGGTAAAACAACAATATCTTTAGAATTAAAAAAGATATTATCAAAAAAATATTCAAATATTGTTTTGTTTGATGGCGATGTATTAAGAAAAAAATTAAATATAAAAAATTCAATTTTTTTTACTTATAAAAAAAGAAAAACACTTGGATTAAAATATGTGCAACTTTGTAAAGAATTTGTTGAAAAAGATAAGTTTGTTATAATCGCTGCAATGGCTTTAATTAAAGATGTTCAGGTAGAATATAAAAAAATAAAAAATAATATGGATATTTTCTTGGACGTTCCTATCAAAGAATTAAAAAAAAGAGATCCTAAAAAATTATATAAAAAGTATTACACCGGTGAAATTAAAAATATGGCTGGTTTAGATTTAAAATATGATATTCCAAAAACTCCTACATTATTAGTCAAATGGAATAAAACACTAACCAAGCAAAAAATAATCAAAAAAATTGTAAAACTGCTTTAATTAACACTTGTTATTAATATTATTTTTAATTAGATAGCTAAAAATTATTTTGTCTAAGAAATAATAGCATTTATGTTCGTTATAATGAAATCTTGCTCATTTTTTTTTAAACCTGGAAATATAGGTATACTTAGAGCATTTTTGTAATAATTTTCTGAATTTTTAAAATTTTTAGCCTTGAAGTTATATTTCTTTTTATAATATGGCTGATGATAAATTGGAATATATAACACTTGAGTCCCAATATTTATACTTGCCAGTTTGTTCATTACCTCATTTCTTGATTTTCCAATACCTTTAAAATCAACTAACAAGGTATAGAGATGATAGGCATGCTCTGTATTTGGTCGTGTACTCAATGTCGAAATAAAATTGTTTTTTTTAAAAGCAATGTCATACCGTTTTGCAATCTTTATTCTTTCTTTGGTAAATTTATTTAGTTTCATCAATTGGCTAGTACCTAGAGTGGCCTGCATGTCAGTGAGTCTATAGTTAAAACCTAAATTTAGCATCTCGTAGTACCATCGATTTACATTACCTTTATCATCTAGTGCATTTTTTTTGTTTGTGAATTCTTTAGGATTTTTTGTGATACCATGCGTTCTAAATGAAAGCAGTTTTTCATAAATTTTTTTGTTGTTCGTGGTGATCATGCCACCTTCTGCTGTCGTAATTGGTTTAACAGGGTGAAAACTAAAAGTGCTTATATCTGAGAACTTGCAAGACCCAACTTTATATCCCCTATATTTTCCACCAAGAGCATGGCACGAATCTTCAATAATTTTAAATTTATATTTTTTTTTAAGTGCATAGATTTTCTTCATATCTGCACTTTGTCCAGCTAGATGTACCACGATTACAAGGTCTATTTTTTTTTCTTTTTTTAGTTTATTTTCAAGATCTTCTGCTGATAGACAGTGATTTAATTTATCAATATCTACTAGGTCGATACTCGCACCTATAAATTCAGCACAATTTGCAGAAGCAACAAATGTAACTGGTGAAGTTAAAACTTTAGATTTTGAATTTAACTCTAAAGCTAGACATGACATGTGAAGTGCTGCAGTACCTGTTGCACATGCAACTGCATATTTTACACCAGTATATTTTGCAAAAGCTTTTTCAAAATTAATAATCTCAGGACCTTGAGTTATAAAATTGCTTTTTAAAACCTTTAAAACAGAATTAATATCTTTTTTATCAAGACTTTGCTTACTATAAGGAAGAAATCTTTTAATTTTTTTTTGCATCATTAATTATCTCAAAATTATTATAAATTTTGTTATTTGCATTAAACTTTCTGTCTTTTAAAAACATTTTTTTAAAATCTTTATTAGCCTGAGAAATACTCTTGATAGCTTTAAATCCTGTTGTTTTATAAAATAATTTAGATGATGCTCTATAATTTCTACCATCAATTAAACTTTTTATGATTTTCACTCTTGATTTTTTAAATACTTTTTTTGCTTCATAAGCAAGGTCCTTTATTTGATGATTTGCTCTATCTGATGAAAGGTTAAAGATTTTACCTCCAATTTTTTTTGGAGATTTTTGAAGTGCTGTAATAATTCCATCAACCACGTCATCAACATGTATATTTGGTCTCCACTGGTCTCCACCATTAACAATAATTTCTTTGTTATAATGTGCACTTTTAGCCATTGTATTAACTACTAAATCAAATCTATTTCTTAAAGAAGGCCCAAACACAGTACCAAGTCTGAATATTGTTGGTTTAAAATTACTAGATGGAAAGTTTAATAAAGCTTTTTCAGACATTATTTTCATTCTAGCATAATGTGATAATGGATTGAGATTCGACTTTTCATCAAGTAAATCATTTTTCTTATTGACTCCATAAACACTACAAGATGATGTATAAATAAACCTAGCTATATTTAAATGAGAACAAAGGTTAGCCATACTTGATATAGATAGATAGTTTGTTTTTAAAGCATCTTCAGGTATAGCGTTACAGGCTGGATCGCCTACAATTTCTGCTAAAAAAACAACAGCATCAACATTTTTAACTACATTTATTTGAACATTTAAATCACATATATCACCCTTGATAAATTCAAATTTTTTATATTTATTTAAATATTTTTTAATAACTGTTTTGTCATATAATAATTTATCAACAGCCAAAACTTGATATTTTTTTTTAAGTAATTTAAGACAAAGATTAGCACCTATATAACCGGCCCCACCTACAACCAATACTTTTGGATAATTTATTTTAGTGATTTGAATGTTTTTTAAATCTCTACCTAGGGTGTCTATTAATTTTTCTAAACTAAAAATACTCACAACTTGCTTCTTTTTATTCACTACAGGTATTTGATAAATTGAGTCACTTAAATTTTTAGTATCGAATTTACTATTTAAAAATTTTTTACTTTTTAATTCGTGTAAATAAACAAAAGAAAAATCATTTGAGTAAATTTTTTTGATTTTATCATTAAGATTGAAGCCAGCCAGAATCCCTCTTCTAAGATCTCCAGCAGTCAAAACACCCACTAATGAATTTTTTTTATCTACGATTGTTAGTATCTTACCAAACTCACTATCAATTTTAGCAAATGCTTGTTTTATGGTGTTATCAGGAGTTAGAGAGCTATTTTTATACATCTAAAGATTATCTATTTTTAATAGCCCAATTACCCCAATAATCACTTGCATATCTAAAGTCATCTTTAATACTTTCCTTAATATTAAAGTTGGAAAAAACAATAAACTTAGTATTGCGAGTTAAATTTTGCGTACCATGAGCGTAACCACCAGGTATGTATAAAATTTGAGGATTTTTTGCATTGATTACAAAAGTTGTTTTACCCAAATTTTTATTTGGATTTTTCCAGTTATCAACCTTAACTGTACAAATTTTTAAAGAACCGGCTAAAATTAAAATGAATTTATTTTCTTTTCTATGACCATGCCACGCTCTAACAAAATTTATATTATTATTTTCAATCTGGTAAAATCTTTTGATTTTATTTTTTTTAAAATCAAAATTATTACAATGAATAATTTCACCCCTATCATCAAAAGAAATAGTAGCATTTATAATTTTTGGTGATTTTGACATAAAAAAAAAATATTGATTTTATAAATTAAATGTTAAAATTGTTTTTTTAAATTAAAAAGTAGGTATAACTCATTTATAGAGAAATATTAAAGATAAAAAGTATCGAAATACTATAAATTTTCCTTATGTTATATAGATTATGCTGATGATTAAGTTAGAAATTCTCAATGATTGATACTAAAGCCAATACGTTAATTAACATTAAATGCAAACTCCAAAAATTTAAAATTCCAAAATCATATGTTTTTACTGTTAAAGACTGGAATAAAAATAAAAAAATTGTTCTAACTAAAATTAAAGAAATTTTTAAAAAAGATAAAAAAATTATTATAAGATCATCTTCTAAATTTGAAGATAATTTAGAAAGCTCTGCTGCAGGCAAATATGAATCCATCTTAAATATAAATCCGCATAATATTAAAAATTTAAAATTTTCAATAAAGAAGGTTATTGATAGTTATAAAAAATATAACAAAAAAATTACTAATGATCAGGTCTTGGTTCAAGAGATGATATCTAATATAAAAATGAGTGGTGTTATTTTTACAGGTAACAATTTAAATAATGATTCTTATTATTCCATCAATTATGATGATGTTACAGGATTAACAGATACAATTACATCTGGATCTTCTATGTATTCTAACAAAACACTTTATATTTTTAAAGATAGAATTGACTTGATTGTGTCAGATCGATTCAAAAAAATTATAAACGCAACACAGGAGCTTGAAAGATTTTTTCTAAATATCTCATTAGATATAGAGTTTGGCCTAACCAAGCAAAATGAATTATTTTTATTTCAAGTTAGACCAGTAATTAAGAATAAACAATTCTTCAAAATAGATAACATAGTCTTCAGACAAAAACTTAATCAGATATATAAAAAACTTCAAAAATATTTTTCATCAAATCAGAAAGATATAAATGGTAAAAATAATTTATTTAGCCAGATGTCAGACTGGAATCCTGCTGAAATGATTGGGCAATACCCATCTGACTTAAGTTACAGCCTTTATGATAAATTAATAACTAAAAGTAGTTGGCTTAAGGCAAGAAAAATAATGGGATACAATTATTTTAAAGACTCTAGTTTAATGTATAAATTTGGTGGAAGTCCATATATTGACATTAGAAAAAGTATCAATTCTTTCTTACCAAAATCTTTATCAAAAAAAATTATTAAAGATTTAGTAGATTTTTCTATAAGAAAGTTAAGAAAAAATCCAAAGTTTCATGATAAAATAGAATTTGAGTTAGCTCCAACTTGCTTTTCTTTTGATATTGATCAAAAAATATTTTCCATAATGGGAAAACATAAAGGAAAATTAATCTTAAATAATTTAAAAAGTAAATTTTTGAAAATGTTTTTAAAAAATATTATTAAAAATTCAAAAGGAAGCATTGAATATAATCTAAAAAAAATTGAGGTTTTAAAAAATTTACAAAATACAAAAAAATATAAAGTTGATGGAAATCTTTCAAATCTTAATTTGGTAATTAATCAAACTATAAAATATGGTATTATTCCTTTTTCTATTTTAGCTAGACACGGTTTTATTGCTAAAACTAACCTTCTATCCCTAGTGAAGAGCGAAGTAATCAATAATTCGGAATTAGGTAGATTTGAAAAATCTATTTTGACCATTACTTCGGAGTTTTTAAATGACCAAAATAATTTAAATAATTTAAATAATTATAAAACGTTTATTAAAAAATACGGACATCTAAGAGCAGGAACATATGATATTAAATCCAAATGTTATTCAGAACTTAATAAAAATACTTTTTTACAAAATAAAGAAATAAAACTAAATAATAAGAAATTTAAATTTTCTAAAAAACAATTAAATAAAATTGATATATTGCTTAAGAAAAATAATATCCACATTTCACATGATGAGCTTATTGAATATTTTAAAAAATCAATTCGTTCAAGAGAATATGCAAAATTTATTTTTACAAAAAGTGTTAGTATAATTTTAGAAAATATAAAAATTTTTGCTAAAAAAAATAAAATAAATATTAATGATATAGAGCAATTAAATATTCAGGATATTTTAAAATTTAAAAAAGATAATTTTAAAAATCTTTTAAAGAAAATCGAAATAAATAAAGAAATTAATAAACATAATCGATTTGTTAATCTTCCAGAGATTGTAGTGTCCCCATCAAATGCATTCATAGGCGCATCAGTAGTCAGCGTACCAAATTTTGTTTCAAATGAAATTGTTGATGGAAGCATTTTGCATCTTAACAATAAAGTTAATAATTTTAATATTGACAATAAAATAGTTTTGATCGAAAATGCAGATCCAGGTTATGATTGGATTTTTGGTTATAAAATTAAGGGATTAATAACTAAATTTGGTGGTGCAAATTCTCATATGACGATAAGGTGTAATGAGTTAAATATACCTGCTGCTATTGGATGTGGTGAATCAATGTTTAAAAATTTATTGAAAACAAACAAACTTTCATTAAATTGTAAAAATAAAGTTATAAGAAGCTCACAAAATATATGATTAAAAAATCTTTTATTCTTGTAAGTATGAGGGATGACTATTTTTCAAAAATCAATGAAAGTAGAGATTGTATCGATCAAAAACTGAATCAATGGATTATTGAATTGGGATTTGTACCATTATTAGTACCAAATCTAAAGATAAACAATTTTTTTTTTGAAAAGAGTAATTTAAATATTTCTGGTATTATTATTAGTGGAGGCAACGATATAAATATTAAATCCACAAGATATTTTGTTGAAAAAAAATTATTACAATATTCAATAAAAAAAAAAAATACCAGTTTTAGGTATTTGTCACGGCATGCAAATGATGTCGAGTTATGAAGGTGGATCTTTAGAAAAAATTAAAAATCATGTAAAAACAATACATTTAATAATTAATAAATCATTGAAAGACAATTATCCAAAAAAAGTCAATAGCTATCATAAGTTTACTATCACAAAGCTTTCAAATAACTTTGACATAGTATGCACTTGCAATAAGGGTTCTATTGAGGCTATAAAGCATGTAAAATATAATTGGTTAGGTTGGATGTGGCACCCAGAAAGAGAAAAAAAATTTAATACAAAACTATTAAAAATTGGAAAAGAATTTTTTACTAAAAAATTATGAAAAAAAATGTTTTAATATGTGTGGCTCATAGAGATGATGAAACGATAGGTTGTGGAGGAACAATTTATAAGCACTTTTTACAAGGAGATAATGTATTTTGTTTATCAATGACTGATGGCGTTTCTGCAAGATCAAATATAGAGCCATTAACTAAAAAAAAGATAAAACAAAGAATACAAAACTCAATTAAAGCTTCAAAAATATTAAAATTTAAGTGGATAGATCATGTTGAAAACTTTCCAGATAATCAATTAGACACAGTTCCATTGATATCAATTATTCAATTAATAGAAAAAGTAAAAAAAAGGGTTAAACCCACTATTGTTTATACCCATGCTGAAACAGATTTAAATATAGACCATAGGATTGTGAGTGCTGCAACCCAGACTGCCTTTAGACCGATATTTGGTGAAATTTGTAAAAAAATTTACAGTTTTGAAGTTTCATCTTCTACTGATTATTCAAACAAACAATTTTATCCAAATTATTTTGTTAATATTAATAAGGAATGGATAAAAAAAAAATCTGCTTTAAAAGCTTATGGTAATGAAGTTTTAAAAACAGAAACTAGCAGATCACTAATGGGATTAAAAACCAATGCAGCTCTTAGAGGTTTTATGGTAGGTCAAAAATTTGCAGAGGCATTTAAGATTATAAGAGAAATAAAAGATTAATATAAATTTTAATACTATAAAAAGTGGATAATTTTTTAATAATTTCAAAAAAAAAAATTAACGAAGATAATTTTAAACTAAAAAAAAATTTTTATTTTTCTAAAATGATAAATAAAAAAATGATAAAAAAAATAAATCCAAAAATTATTTTTTTTATATATTGGTCTAAAATTGTGAAAGAAGAGATATTTGATAAATATACTTGTATTCAATTCCACAGCTCCGACCTTCCAAAATTCAAAGGTGGGTCTCCAATTCAAAATCAAATCATTAAAGGAATTAATCAAACTAAAATTTCAGCCTTTAAAATTAATTCAAATTTAGATAGTGGTAACATTTGTATGAAGCATAAAGTTAGCCTTAAAGGTAGTGCACAAGAGATATATAAAAGAATAGAAAAGATAGTGTTGAAAATGATAATTCAAATTTCTAAAATAAAAAAAATAAAATTCACAAGACCTACAGGAAAAAGTTCATATTTTGTGAGAAGAAAACCTACTCAAAGCAACTTGAAACAAATTAAATCTTTTAACTTATCAAAAATTTACAACTTTATCAGAATGCTGGATGCAAAAGATTATCCAAAAGCATTTTTAATAACAGGAAAAAATAAAATTACCTTTACAGATGCAAAAATTTCTAAAAAGTTTATAAGTGGAAAATATAAAATTGAAAAAATAAATGAAAATAGATAAAAGAATAATATCAGCAGACTATCCACCTTTTATTATAGCTGAGTTATCAGCTAATCATAATAATAGCATAAAACGAACATTAAAATTAATTGATGAAGCCAAAAGAGCTGGAGCTGATGCTGTAAAAATCCAAACATACACGGCTGATTCAATGACACTTAATTCTCAATCAAAAGATTTTTTAATAAATGATAAAAAAAGTCTCTGGAATGGTCAATATCTTTACCAACTTTATAAAAAAGGTTCTATGCCATTAGAGTGGCACAAAGAAATTTTTGCTATGGCAAAAAAAAAGAAAATTTTATGTTTTAGTACCCCATTTGACGAAACAGCTGTAGATTTTTTAAATAAGTTTAAAGTGCCTGCTTTTAAGATTGCATCATTTGAAAATAATCACTTCCCACTTATCAAAAAGATTATAGATAAAAAAAAAACCTATCATAATTTCATTAGGTTTAACTAAAATTGAAGATATTAAAGATATTTTAAAAATTTTTAAAAAAAAACATTACAATAATTTTGCTTTTTTAAAATGTACTAGTTCATATCCAGCATTAGCTTCCGATAGTAATTTATTAACAATTGCAGATTTGAAAAAAAAATTTAATGTCGAGGTTGGTTTAAGTGATCATACCCCAGGTATTGGAGCAGCTGTTGCCTCTGTAGTTTATGGGGCTTCTATAATAGAAAAACACTTTACATTAAATAAAAAATCTGGTGGCCTAGATGACTCTTTCTCTATAGAGCCCGATGAACTTAACAACTTAGTAATTGAAACAAGAAGAGCTTGGGAAAGTAAGGGTAAAATTTACTATGGAATTTCAAAATCAGAAAAAAAATCTTTGATGTTTAAAAGATCTATTTATAGTTGCAAAGATATTAAAAAGGGTGAAAAATTTAGTAAAAATAATTTAAAGATAGTCAGGCCAGGTTATGGAATTTTACCTAAATATTTTGAAGAAATGATAGGTAAAAGGGCGCTAAAAAATATAGACGAAGCAAAACCTATAAAAAAAAACTACTATAAAAAATAAACTTTAAAAAAGTTTTTTTGAAAGTTTATTTATTTTTTTATCATCTTTAAAAATATTTCTGAAAATAGTAGAGGCTTCTTGAGGAGAATGTTGAAAAGCAACTCTTAATATATTCATCCAATTGACATTATTTCCTTTTCTAACCTTTTCAATATCACTTATTGCCTTAAGATAGTTATTTTTGTTATTTAAACATATTTTATAATACGTAAAAATTGTTTTTTTTTTATTGAGTAGACTGAATTTATTTTTTAAAAAGAAATTTTGTGAGATAGGGTTACTTTTTTTTACTTTGGCAATTAATATCACTCCCTTTTTTATTTTTTTCTCAAATAATTTATAACTCTCGGTACCTATCCCCTTGTTTTGAAATTTCTTTGTAAATGCAATTGATATTAATAAAATATCTTTTTTAATTTCACCTCTTATATATCCAGATTTTTCTTTATTAACATAACATGTATAAAAAATATTTTTTCTATAATTAAGAGAGTACCATTGGGAATGTTCTTTAACACTAATTTTGGCAGTATTAAAAAATTGTTTACGATTCGTAATTTCATTTCTTATTTTTAAAAAAAATAAAGAATCATTAATTGTTGATTTTTTAATTGCAATTTTCATCTCTCTCATATTATATCAAATTTGTTAAGTACATAGTTTTTAAATTTTATCTAATATTTACTTTTCTTTCTTTCAGGTATTTTCTTGCTTGTTCTGGTGTGTAGTTTGCAAAATGATACATGCTTGAAGCTGCAAAAGCACTTGCTCCACTTATGTGAGCTTTATAAAAGTCTTCATAACTACCAGCACCTCCATTAATAACGACAGGAACAGTTACTTGTTTTACTGCGTGCTCTATTAATTTTGTATCATAACCCCTCATTAATCCATCATGATCAATAGAGTTTATCAAAATTTCACCAGCACCTCTTTCAACACATTCTTTTAGCCAGGGCAAAATTTTTTTTGTTGTATTAATTTTTCCATTATCTTTAAAGCAAAAATATTCATTATTAATTTTTTTAACATCTATTGAAATTGTTATCGCTTGAGATCCAAACTTTTCAGCAGCATCATTTATTAAATCAGGATTTGAATAAATTGAGCTATTGATACAAATTTTATCTGCACCAGATTTAAATAAACTATCCATTTGCTCTATAAATTTTATGCCTCCTCCTATAGTGATGGGTACGCTAACACAATCAGTAATACTTTGTATAAAATATGTATCAATGCTTTGGTTATTATTTTGTGATATATCAAAAAAAAATATCTCATCAACATCTCTAGAGTTGTATATCTTCATTGTTGATATTGGAGATCCTGCTTTTCTTTGATTTATAAAATTTTGACCTTTTACAAGGGTAAAACCGTTCCATAATAAAACTGGAATTATTCTTTTTTTAAGCATTTAGAAAGTTATTTAATAGTTGTCTTCCCGCTTTTGAGCTTTTTTCTGGGTGAAATTGAGTACCATATACGTTCTCCATATTAAATGAACTTGTGAAATCGATACCATAATTTGTATAACTTAGTTCCTGAGACTCATTTTCTAGTTTACAGGCATAACTATTAACAAAATAAAAACTTGAAGAATTTGATATATCTTTAAATAAAATATTTTCTTTCTTTACAAAAGCCTCATTCCAACCAATATGAGGGATTAAACCATCACAACCTAATTTTTTCAAGTTTTCAACTTTACCTGATATTAAATTTAGTCCTTTAGTCATTCCAAATTCATAACCCTCTGTTAAAAGAATTTGCATACCAAGACAAATACCTAAAATGTTTTTTTTTTTATTTATTACATTTTCTAAAATTTCTTGACTCCATCCCAATAAATTAATTTTATTCATTGCATTTTTAAATGAACCTACACCAGGAAGAATAATTGTATCATAATTAGATAATTTTTTTGGTTCATCAATTATATCATTGGCAAAATTTAAAGTGTCTATACAATTCTTTAAAGACCTTAAATTTCCTACCCCATAATTAATAAGTGCAATTTTTTTTTTAATTGTCATAATTAATTTTAATAAGATGATTATCTTTATCTTTAATTAGTTCATTTAAATTATTAGTTTTAAAAATTTTTTTATTCGTAAAGTTATCAGATATTTTTATGAATTCATTTTCATTAACATTTATTTTTTGTAATATTTTTTCAAGTGATTTTCCCATGTAACTTTTTGGGTATTTACCTTCAATTTTTGGAGCAAGTTTTATTGCATCAGATCTACTTATAAGATTTCGTCTTATCGAATAAGACAACTGATCTGTTGCTCGTGCAAAGCCAAACTTTAAAAATTTAAAGTAATCATGTATACCATGTTGAAAATTATCAATTTTTTCAAAATTAAAATAACACCCTTCTAGCTCAGGTTTAAACTCTTTAAATCCATTTTCTTTAGCGACCTCATAGTTTCTTATGCTGTCCCACTTTTCATAATAACCTAAAAAAATTCCTTTAATTGATTTCTCTTTAAGAAGCCCAACACTTGGGTATTTATAAATTTCTAATTCATGATTTTTAAAGTCATATGTATCTGTTAAATCAGAAACCCTAAATCCAATTAAACCACCAAACTCTTCCATCCAGGCTTGATCAAGTATATTGTTATTTAATGATTTTTCTGGTCCACCATATTCAATCTGTGGATTTTCGCCCCACAAGATCAAAGGTATATTATATGCTAATGCAAATTTAACAGGTACTGTAAAAATAGAAACATGTTCAGGCCATGAAATATCTCCAATTAAATCAAGAGTTATCTTGTTTATCTTAGCTCTAACTTTAGAATTGTTTGAAATTTCAATTACATCAAAACCTAAATTTTTAATATTTTCTAAATTTTCTCTTCCAATTGCTGATAAATCACATGTTGAGGCGGTTACAAAAACAGGATTTAATCCTAATTCTTTAGCTTTGATAATTTGGTAAGTGCTATCTTTCCCCCCACTTCCTGGAACAACACAATTCCATTTATTTTTATCCAAATTTAATTCATTTATTGTTTTTACAAGCTCTTTTTCTCTTTCTATCCAATTGATTTCTTGGTTTCTTTGAAAACTGATGCATGCATTACAGAAACCATTATCATTTAAATACTGATCAGGTCTTGTTTCTGGCATTATACAATTTGTGCAATACTTCATAAATTTTTAGGGTTTTTTAAATAAATATACTTAAATAGAATAATTTATTTAATCAAGAGAATTAAAATAATCATTATTTTGCCTAATTGATCGTAAAAAAGTATATCTAATATTTAATATCAACATTAAATATAGAAACTAAGCTAATCAAATAATAAAATGAATTATACAGGGATAATATTAGCAGCAGGCAGGGGGTCAAGATTAAAAAAAAAAACTGAAGAATTTCCTAAATGTTTAGTGAAATTTAAAGGCAGTACATTGCTTGCTAGAGTAATTAAAAATTATACTGAAAACAATATCAAAAAAATTCATGTGGTGACTGGTTATAAGAGAAATAAAATTATCTTACCAAATATAAAAAAAATTTATAATCATAAATGGAATAGATCCAGCATTATGACATCTTTATTTTGCTGTAATAAGATTTTAAGAACAAAAAATTGTATTATCTCTTATTCAGACATTCTTTACACAAAAAAAGATATTGAGGTGTTAAAAAAAATGAAAGGAGACATTAGTTTGCTATCAAACAATAATTGGAAAAAACTATGGAAACAGAGATTTGTTGACCCATTATCAGATTTAGAAACATTTAAGGTAAAAAAAGGTCAGTTAATTAATATTGGAGAAAAGCCCTTAAGTATAAAAGATATTCAAGGACAGTATATGGGTCTTATAAAAATTACACCTAATGGTTGGAAAAAAATAATTAAACATATTAAAATATACTATGATGATAAAATTGATAATTTAGATATTACAAATTTTTTGAGTACTTTTGTAAAGAATAAAAAAAATAAAATTTTTGTAAAAAAAGTTAATACTTCATGGTATGAAATTGATAATCAAAAAGATTTAATAGTAGCTAAAAAAAATTTTGAAAAATAACTTAACATTATCCTCTCACGAAGAATCGTTAATTAAAAATTATTGCAATATTTTTTTAGATGAAAGAACTCTTGCAGAGGCTGAAAAAAAAAATTTTAATTATATTGTTTCAGATTCAATCTTATTTGATAATAAAGATAGACTTCTTAGTTTCAAGAAATGTGATAAAATTTATAAATCAATATTATCAGACTTATATTTAAAACTTAATGATATTCATAATATTGAATGGACTAAAAGAAGCTGGGAAATATTAATAGGGTTTTGGCTAAGAAAGTTTATCTATATTGTTTTTTTTAAGTTTAATACTTTAAAAGGTATCCTCAATCAAAGAAATATTGATAGAGTTTGCTTGTCAGAAACAAAGACAGGTTATCTTGCTTCACATGAAGCTACGGCCATAGAAGATTTATCTGTAGATAATGATTGGTCTTGGATTTTATATAGTAAAATTTTTAAATATCTAGATACCAACAAAATAGAGATTAAAACTTTTAAAAATGAAAAAGAAAATTTTTATGAAGATAAAACTTTATATGAAAAACTTGGTAAAAATATAAGTTTTAAAAATCAAATAGTAAAAAGTTATACTTATTTATCTAAAAAGTTTATATCTAAGAGCAGTAATTTTATTGCGGCAACTTATTTACCAGTTTTAGAAGAAAAAAAATTACAATTATTATTCGGACAAATTCCAAATTTTTATAGCCCACCAAAGATTAATTATAGACCTATAAACCTTAGTTTAAGAAAAAAGCTATTAATAGATAAAGATTGTGTAGAGGAGGAAAAAATTATTAGAGATTTAATTTCATATTATTTACCAACATTTGCTTTAGAAAATTTTCAAATACTAAGAGCTACTGTAGAGAAGCACAGTTATCCCAGAAAACCAAAATTCATATTCACATCTAATTTATTTGAAAGTGATGAAGCTTTTAAGTTTTATTTAGCAAATATTATGAGCAAAGATAATCCACCTAAATATTTTGTTGGCCAGCATGGAAACTCTTATTTTACTAAAATAGATAATAATTATAGTAATGAGATGATTACTTGTGATTATTTTATATCATGGGGTAACAAAAATCATAACGATAAAAAAATAATAAACTTATTTAATTTAAAATTACCAAAAAAAACTACCAAAAAAAATCTTAATAAAATAGTTATTATTTTTCGATCACTAGGTTACCAAACATTACCTTATGATAGATGGAAAGAGGGACAAAATGAATTTCTAATGATTAAGATTTTTTTAAAGTATTTCGATATAAATTTTAGAAAGAATATTCATCTAAGACTTCATAGTAGTTTTAAAAAGAGATATAAGAAATTTGTTCAAAATTATTTGTTAGATATTTCAGATTACGAAAAAGATTTTGGTGAAATTAGTTATAAAAAAGTTATAGATCAAGCGGAGTTAGTAATTTTTACGTATGACTCAACTGGTTTTCTGGAAAATTTAATATCTGGTAAACCTAGTATATGTTTATATCCTAATATTTTTAATCATTTAAATGAAGACTGTAATAAATATTATAAAAATTTAATAGATGCAAAAATTATTTTTGATGATCCTAAAGAAATGTATATTCATATTAAAAGTATATGGCCAAACGTTAATACATGGTGGAATAGTCAGAAAATTCAAAGTGAAATAAATAACTTTTCAAAAATATTTTCTGCCTCTGTCACAAAAAACCCAGTAGGCTTGATTAAAAAAAAAATAACTGAAAAATTAATTTAATAAAAATTTTTAACTCGAGTTCTAATAAAAAATTGATTATAGTAAATAATGGATAAATGGTTGTATGAAAATTTATTTTATCTCACTTCTGATAAATCTAGAATACAAAAATTAATAGATCATTATGAAATTTATAAAAAAATTTCCAAATTGAATGGTGATATTATTGAATGTGGTGTATTCAAGGGGGTAAGTTTAATTAGATTTTTAACATTTAGAGATATTGACAAATCATCTAAAACAAAAAAAGTTTATGGTTTTGATGTTTTTGGAAGCTTCCCAAAGCCAATTTTTAATAAGGAACATAAAAAAAGAGACACCAATTTTACAAAATTGCATGACAAAAAAATTGGATTAGGTATGAATCTTAAAAAATTAGAAAATGTTTTAAAAAAAAAGAATTTTAAAAATTTTTGTTTGATTAAAGGTGATGTAACAAAAACTATTGATGAATTTATTGAAAGAAAAAAAAATTTAAAAATATCCCTACTACATTTAGATATGGATATTTATGAGCCAACAAAACATACGTTAAATAAACTTTTTAAGTTTATAGTTAAAGATGGAATTATATTGATAGATGATTATAGACATATCAAGGGAGCTACAGTTGCAATAGATGAGTTTTTAAAAGAAAATAAAAAACTACACATTCAAAAACTTTCATCAACAAGCAGACCTTCATTTATAATAAAGAACAAATAGATCTAAAAAGATGAATATTTTTTTAACTGGTGCATCTGGGTTCGTAGGATCTGAATTTTTAAAATATATAAAAAATAAAAAAGTATTTATTTACTCATTGGGAAGTTCAAAGATAAAAAGTCATAATATAAAAGTTTGCAAGGGTCGTTTAAATGACAATTATGACAATGTGTTTTCTAAATGTAATTATTTGCTTCATATAGCATCTGCTGGTGTTAATAATCAAAATATGCCTTACAAAAATTTGTATAAAGTGAATGTCTCTGATTCATTAAAGCTATTTAAAAATGCGGCTAAAAACAAATGTCTAAATTGGGTTGTTGTCGGATCCTCTTCTGAATATGGGAGAATATCTTTCAAAAAAAAAAAATTAAATAAAAATGATATTCCACAGCCAATATCTAATTATGCTAAAACTAAATATATTTTTACTCAAAAAATTATTACTTTAGCTAAAACTCATAAAGCAAATCTTCGTATTATGAGATTATTTCCGCTATATGGAGACTCTGAAAAAAAACATCGTTTATATTCGGCTGTTATAAAAAGCGCTAAACAGAATAAAAATTTTAATCTAAATAATGGCAATCAACAAAGAGATTATTTAAATGTTAAGAGTGCAGTAAAAACCTTATATCAAAGTCTCAATTTTAGAATAAAAAGATCAAATTCTCCCTATCAAATTTGGCATATAGCATCTGGAAAATTTTCTACAATCGAAACTTTTGCACAAAAGATATACAAAAAATTTAAAAGTAAGGGGCAAATTATTACAAAGAATAAAAATGATATGTTATTAGACAACCTGCATCACTGCTCAGATATAAAATCAATTTGGTGTTGTCAGAAAAGTAAAAAAAGATATAAGAAAAGTTAAATATAGGTAATAAATTATGAAATGCTGTAATTGTAAAAATAAAAATTTAAAAAAGATTCTTACATTTGGAAAACAACCAATTAGTGGTGTTTTTCCTAATAAAAGAATTAATAAACTAAAAAAATATCCATTAGATTTGTTTGAATGTAATGATTGTAAATTAATTCAATTTTCAAAACTAGCACCTTTAAATGAGATGTATGGACAAACTTATGGTTACAGAACATCCTTAAGTAAATTGATGGTAAATCACATGCATACCAAATATTTGAATATTAAAAAAAATAAATATATTAAAAATAATTCTAATATATTAGATATTGGATCTAATGATGGAACCTTTTTAAATTTTTTTTTAAAAGATAAAGTCAAAGCAAACTTTTTTGGCATGGATCCATCGGCCAATAGATTTAAAGAATATTATAATAAAAAAATCAATTTAATTACTGATTATTTTAGTTTTAAAGAAATTAGTAAAAATATAGATTATAAAAAGACTAAGAAAAAATTTTCTTTAATTACCTCATTTGCAATGTTCTATGATATCGAAGACCCAAATCTTTTTTGCAAAGATATAAATAAGCTTCTAGACAAAAATGGATTATGGGTACTTGAATTATCGTACTTCCCACTATTGTTGAAAAATTTAACTTATGATCAAATTTGCCACGAGCACATTACCTATTACACATTAACTACATTCAAAAATATAATTTCAAAAAATAATCTAAAAATTATTGATTTAAGCTTTAATGAAATTAATGGTGGTAGTGTTGAAATAACTTGTGCTAAAATAAAAAGCAACCACAAACCAAAAGAAAAAAAGATTAATGAAATTCTTTTAGATGAGAAAAAAATTGATAATCATTCTTTTGAAAGATTAGCTAAAAGAATTGATAATACTAAAAATAATATCAAATATTTTTTAGAATGGGCTGGTAAAAATAATGTAATTGGCTATGGCGCATCAACAAAGGGGAATATAGTCTTAAATCAATGCAATTTAGACTCCAACAATATAAAATATATATGTGATGCCAATCCATATAAATATAATAGATTCACACCAGGTAGTAATATTAAGATTATTTCTAAAGAAAAAATGAGAAAAATTAAACCTAAATATCTTTTTGTGTTGATATGGTCTTTTAGAAAAGAAGTCATTAATCAAGAACTCGATTATATAAAAAATGGTGGAAAATTAGTTTTTCATTTACCAATGTTTCATATTATTGATAAAGATAATTACAAAGAATATCTTCATGATGATTTTAAAGCATTTTCTTTTGATTACTAATAATTGTTTTTTATAAATAATAGAAATTATGAAAAAAAAACTAAACACAAAAGATTTTAATAAATTTTTTCATAATAAAAGGGTTTTAATCACAGGACATACAGGTTTTAAAGGGATCTGGCTCTCAATAATTCTACAAAGCTTTGGTGCCAAGGTGTATGGCTTTTCTCTAAAAGAACCATCAAGAATTGATAATTTAAAATTATTTAATTTAGATAGCAAAATTAACACTTGCTATGGTGATATAGTAAATAAAAAACCATTTTTTAAATATTTAAATAAAGTTAAACCAAATATTTTATTTCATCTTGCAGCACAACCTTTGGTAAAAGAATCATATGTTAATCCTTATGATACCTTTAAGACTAATGTGTTAGGAATGTTAAATGTTCTCGAGTATGCAAAAATTTCAGAAACTTTAAAAAGTATTGTTTTAATAACTTCTGACAAATGTTATAAAAACAGAGAATTATCCTCAGGCTATAGTGAAAACAATGAGCTTGGAGGGGATGATCCATATAGTGCATCTAAAGCAGCTGCTGAAATTTTATTTTCTTCATATAATAAATCTTTTTTCAAAAAAAAAAATATTGGGATAGCAACAGCCAGAGCCGGAAATGTAATTGGTGGGGGCGACTGGTGCAAAGATCGGATAATTCCAGATACTATTAGATCGATCATAGACAAGAAAACATTAATTATTCGAAGCCCTAATGCTGTTAGACCATGGCAACATGTTCTAGAACCCCTTTCAGGATATATTAAACTATCTTATTATCTTTATAACAGTAAAAATCAAAAGTTTAATGGATCATGGAACTTTGGACCTAATTTAGAAAAGAAAGTTACTGTTTTAAATTTAATAAGATTAATGATTAAAAATTTAGATATTAAAAAAAATATCATAATTCAAAGAAATGATAAGATTAAAGAAACTTTAATACTTAGATTAAATTGTTCTAAGGCAAAAAAACAACTTAATTGGAAAAGATTGTGGAATACTTCATTATCAATTCAAAAAACATCAGAATGGTACAAGACATTTCTAGAAAAAAAAAGTGTTTTAGAGATTACTAAAAACCAAATTAAAGATTACTTTAAAGGTGGAATATGATTTCTGGGGTTAAGATTAATAAAAAAAAACAATTCATAGACGAACGTGGAAAAATAATGAGAATGCTAAGAGTGGATGACAAAGAATTTTCAAAATTTGGTGAAATTTATTTTTCATATACTTATCCTGGTGCAATTAAAGCCTGGCATAGACATAAACTGATGACACTAAATTATGCGGCAGTATTTGGTAAAATTAAATTAGTGCTTTTTGACGATAGAAAAGAAAGCTCAACCTTTAATCAAATTCAAGAAATATACCTTTCAGACGAAGATTATTTTACTGTTACAATTCCTCCAATGATATGGAATGGGTTTAAGGCAATTGAAAACAAACCAGCAATAATTGCAAACTGTTCAGATCTAACTCATGACGAGAATGAGATTGAAAGAAAAGACTATAATGATTGCTCCATAAGTTATGATTGGGAAATTAAACATAAATGATTGAAAATTCACCAGAAAATATCAAGGTTGTTATTCTCGCTGGAGGTCTAGGTTCGCGCCTTTCAGAATTAACTAATAAAATCCCAAAACCAATGGTCAAGATAGGTGGCAAACCAATGATAGAGCATATTATTAATTTATATGCAAAATATGGTTTTAAAAATTTTATAATAGCAGGTGGTTATAAGCATAAGGCTATACAAAAATTTTTCAAAAATTATAAAAAAGATAAAATTAAAATAAATGTAGTTAATACAGGGTTACATTCATTAACAGCCACAAGGATTTTAAAACTTAAAAAATATTTAAATAAAAAAACTTTTATGATTACATATGGAGATGGCTTATGTAGTGTAAATTTAAAAAAACTATTAAAATATCATATAAAAAATAAAAAGATTTTAACTCTAACAGCTGTACATCCGCCTGCTAGATTTGGGGAATTAGAATTAAAAAAGAATATAGTAAAAAGATTTAATGAGAAACCCCAATTACAAAAAGGCTGGATTAACGGTGGTTTTTTTGTTGCAGAACCAAATATTTTTAAGTTTTTATCAAAAAAAAATCAAATGATTGAAAGAGAACCAATTGCAAAAATAGTTAAAGCAAAAAAGTTAATTGCATATAAACACAAACATTTTTGGTATTGTGTGGATAATCTTAGAGATAAAGTAGTTTTAGAAAATATATATAAAAAAGATAAAAAGATTTGGTAGAATATTTGTAAATGAATATCTTTATTACTGGTGCCTCTGGATATATTGGAAGTATTTTGATTGAATCTTTATCAAAACAATTCTCTATTGTAGCGGGAAGTCAAAAAAAAATAGCTCCATCATTAGTAAACAAGAAGATAAATTATAAAATAGTAAATTATAAATCTATTAAGTCATTAAAAAAAAATTTAGTTGATATAGATATAGTAATACACTTAGTAGGAATGAATAAAGCAGAGTGTGAAAAAAAAAAATCTAAAAGTTTATTATTTAAAAAAAAAATTACTTTAAACATTATTAAAGCATGTAAATACCATAATATCAAAAAAATAATATATCTTTCATCATCTCAGGTTTACAAAGATTTTCAAAAAAAATCTATTAATGAAAAATCAAAATTAGACAGAACTAATTTTTATTCATTATCACATATATTAGCAGAAAAAATAATTATCGATGAAAATATTGAATGTTATACTATTATTAGAGCCTCTAACATTTTTGGACTCATTAAAAAAAAAGAATATAAAAAACAAAAAGAAAATTTAATTCATTCATTATTTGATAATGTTATTAAATATAACAATATTATTTTAAAAAAACCAAACATAACAAAAAATTTTTTACCAATATCAATATTTGTTTCTAGCATTAAAAAAATTATAAAATCTAATAAATATGATAAAAAAATAATAAATTTAGGGTTTAAAAGTATGAATTTATACAGCTTGGCAAAAATAATTAAAAGCAGGATAAAAATTTTAAAAAATAAAAAAATTGATATTTTGATGAAAAATAAATTAAATATTAAAAAAAATAATCATAATTATTTAAGCCTATTTAAAAAAATTACATATTCACCAGAGAAATTTATCAATGAATTAGATAATGTTATTAACTTATTGATGAAAAAGACAATTAAAAAAACATGATGAAATTGTCAATTTGTATACCAACTTATAATAGACTTGCATGTTTAAATAACTGTTTGAACTCGATATTAATTGCAAAAAAAAATAATTATAATTTCAATTTTGAAGTATCTATTTCTGATAATTGCTCTAAAGAAAATGTGAAAGAAATAATAGATAAATATTCATCATCTTTAGATATTTCATTTAACAAAAATTATAACAACCTTGGTTTAGGAGTGAATATATTAAAAGCAGTTTCATTAGCAAAAGGTGACTATGTTTGGATATTGGGAAATGATGATCTTTTACTACCAAATACGTTTATTTATTTGGAAAAACTATTTCGAGATAACACAATAGTAGATTTTTTTTATATAAATTCATTTCATCTCGACTCATCATTTGTTCTGAATGGACATCAGCCTTTTGATACAAATAATCTGCCAAATAAAATGAAGAAGTTTTCAAATTATCCTAAAAGCTTCCAATCAAATTTTTTTGACCTTGTGAATCACAATATTTCTTTCGATTTTATGCTAGGGATGTTTCTCATTATATTCAAGAAAAAAATATGGGATAAGAATTTATCTAAAATTGATCAATCTTCTATTGAAGATAAAAAAACATATTCTACTTTTGAGAATACAGCTCCACATATAATAATTTGGTCATCAGGTTTTAAAAATTCAAAAGCTTATTTTCATTCAAAGCCATTAAGTGTTAATACCCATGGTGTACGGGAATGGGTTGATTTATACCCTTTTGTAGAAAGTATAAGAATTCCAGAAGTTTTAGATTATTATAGATCAGCTGGCTTACCATTATATAAGTATTTATATTATAAAAATTTTGCATTGAGAAAACTGTTTATAAGCTTATTTCAAATATTTTTTTTTAAAAATGTTAATGGCCTAAAATTTATAAATATTAACAAACATATAATTTCAAATTTATTATATCCAAGTATTTATATTGGTGCTATTTATTTTCTATTAAGAAAAATATTTAAAACTATTTTTAGAGTAAAAACAAAATCTAGTTAAATATTTCAATTTTGATCAAAGATAATTTTTACAAAAAGAATTAAATAGTATGAAAAAAAAATGTGTCGTTTCAGTTATTATACCTACTTATAAAAGAGTTAAAAAATTAAAAAGAGCAATAGACTCTGTACTTAATCAAACTTTCAAAAATTGGGAAATAATAATAATTGATAATCATTCCAATGATGGAACTAAAGAATTAATTACAAGTTATAAAAATCCAAAAATAAAAACATTATTAATCAGAAATAAAGGTAATATTGCAAAATCTCGTAATTTTGGAATAAAAAAATCTAATGGAAAATATTTAGCATTACTAGACTCTGATGATTTATGGAGACCAAATAAATTACAAGCATGTATTAAAGAATTAAGTAAAGAAACAAAAATAGTTTACCATGATATGTATACTCAAAATAATATTAATCAAATCATGTTCAAAAAAAGTGGGATGTGTAGAGACTTAAAAAAACCTATTTATAATGACTTAATTTTTAATGGACCTGCTTTTCCAACTTCTAGTGTAGTTATAGAAAAAAATTTTTTTAAAAAGATTAACTTTTTTGACGAAAAAAAAAAATTAATAACATGGGAAGATTATGATGCATGGATAAGATTAAGTAAAATTACCGAAGGATACAAGAAAGTAGACCAAGTATTAGGTTATAGGTGGGCTGACGATCACAATACATTAAAGCCAAATATACTTATAAAAACAATTTTTTTATTTAAAAAAAAATATCTCAATAATAGAAATCTTCCGAATTGGTGTAATTTAGCTTTATGTAAGTCTTACTACTATACAAATCAAATTAATAAATCGTTTGATACATTTAAAAAAATAGATTTTAAACGATTAAAGATTAATGAAAAGATTAAATATGTTTTATTATATCTAGTAATTAATTTTAAAAAACTTTTAATTTTTAATTGATTCTAAAATTTCATTTTTTGAAAAACGTCTATTATTGTCTCCTATAATACCTATGTCAGGTATAGGTTCACCTGAAATAAGTTTGTTATAAGTAGATTTACATTCTGGCCGTATTCTATTTTCAAGCTCTTTTAAAAAAGAATAATTATTAAAATTAATTTGTTGTAAGAATTTTAATATACACTTTGTAATTTCTATTATGTCACCGTCATTTTTTTTTGCAGGATTTGGATCAAAGATTATTTGTTTATTTCTTGGAATATAATGAACATTATTTTTTTTATTTAATCCAAAAATTTTATTTAATTTCATTTGATGTATCACATCAGAGGTAAATTTAATTGTTTTTGGAAAATTTTTAATAGCATTCTTAAATTTTTGATTAATTAAATCTCTATCCGCCGACCAAATTGCTAGTGTAGCGGTTGTAGTTTCTGGATGAAAAACTACATGTGCCTGTTCTGAATCAATAAATTGAGAACAATCTTTGGTGTGTTTAAAAATTTTATCAATTTTAATTTTTACTTTATTGTCCTCTATATCTTCATGACTTTTTCTTTTAAAATTTATTGATTCATATCCATTTCCAGAGATAACCCCGGTTGTTAATAATCTCCATCCATGATGATGTATGTTGTCAACAGTAATATCTTTAGCTTTGTCATTGATTGGAGGAAATAAATTAATTGCTACAATAACATCACCTTCGACTAGTAGGTAAAAAAAGAGATTATTTGCATCATAAAAAAAATCTTTTTTGACTAAACAATCATGTATTGCATTATGAATAAAACTTTTATCTTGGCATAATTGATCAACATATCCTGTTAATTTTTTATGAACAGAATACTTATCCTTACTGATATGGAATTTTTTACTAATTTCTTTTAGTATTAATTTGGCCTTCATTATGAAACTACATTAACATAACTAAAATAAATTATTTAAAATTTTTAATATATATACTAATAAAAATTGGATTATTTAGGAACTTTTAATATATCTTTTTAAAATTACAACTATAAGAGTATTAATCGACATATTTAAAAAAATAACATGGATATAGTGAGATTTAAAAAAGAATTAACCATCGTAATTTTATGTGGTGGTAAAGGTTTGAGATTAAGGCCTCTTACAAAAACACAGCCAAAGCCTTTAATCAAAATTAATGATAAAAGTATTCTAGAAAATATAATTAAACATTTTTTAAAATATAAAATCAAAAATTTTATAATAGCCACAGGTTATAAAAATAAACTAATAGATGAATTTATAAAAAAAAAATTTAAGAAACACAATATTAAAACAATGTATACAGGTATAAATACCGATATAATTGTTAGATTGAAAAAAATATCTAAGTATTCAAATAATAACTTTTTGATCTGTTATGGTGACACCATGCTTGATATTAATTTAAATAAATATATAAAATTTTATTTAGAAAATAAAAAAAAGATATTAGTTGCTTCATATCAATTGAAATCTAGCTTTGGAATTTTAGATATTAAAAAAAATAATGATGTGGTAAATTTTAAAGAAAAACCAATATTAAATATTTGGTTTAATGTAGGTTATTTCATGTTTTCTATTAATAAATTTCATTACTTTAATAAATTTAATCAGTTTAAAAAATTATTAACATTTTTATCTAAAAATAAATTAATGAAAGCATATAAGCATACTGGAAAACATATAACAATAAATACTGTAAGTGAATTAGAAATGGCAAAACAACAAATTAAGAAATTTAATTAATGAAAAAAAATTTTTGGAAAAATAAAAATATTTTTATCACAGGAATAGCTGGTTTTGTCGGTTCTAATTTAGCAAAAAATCTGGAAAAATGTGGAGCTAATGTTATTGGGATAACTAAAAGTAAAAGAAAAGATAGCTTATTATATTATGAAAAAATTGATAAAAAAATTAACCTAATATTTGGAGATATCACAGATAAAGAATTGTTAAAATCTGTGTTTTTAAAATATAAAATTGAAATATGTTTTCACCTAGCAGCACAAGTAGAAGTTGGATCTGCTAAAAAATATCCATATCTGACATGGGAAACAAATGTTCGAGGCACTTATACACTGTTAGAAGTTATCAGAGAGTACAAAAGTGAAATAAGGGCTGTTGTCGTTGCTTCGTCTGATAAGGCATATGGTCATTATCCTAAAAATAAATTACCTTATAAAGAAAATTACGAACTTAAAGCAGAATATCCCTACGACACTTCAAAAGCCTGCGCTGACATGATTGCTAAGACCTATGCATCTAAATTATTTAAATTACCAATTTTAATAACTCGTTTTGCTAATATTTATGGACCTGGACAATTAAATTTTACCGCATTAATACCAGATGCAATAAAAAGCTGTTTAATTAAAAATAAATTTGTAATCAGAAGTAATGGTGAATCCATTAGAGATTTTGTCTATGTAGATGATATTGTTAATTTGTACAAACTTCTGGCAGAAAAACTTTATAAAAATCCTAAAAAATTTTCGGGAGAAGTATTTAATGCAGGTACAAATATAAGACATAAAATAAAGGATATTATTAAAGAAATTTTCATACATGCAAAAAAAAATAAAGAATTAAAAGAAATTTTCAAAAAAATGCATAAAAATAAAACATCTGGAGAACTAGTTGCTCAATACATGGATTATGAAAAACTAAATACTTACTTTGGATGGAAACCAAAATTTAAATTCTCAGATACTCTTCCTGATTTATTTAATTGGTATAAAAAATATTTCAAAAAACAATAAAATGACATTAGCAATAGATATGGTAGGGACCAATTTAGGTAGTGGTACCAGAACATACAATTTAAATTTTTGTAATTACTTAAGCAAGGAAAGTTTAAAAGAAAAAATATATATTTTTGTAAATGAAAGCTTTATAAATGACCTCAAATATCTCAATAATAACAATATTGAATACATAATTAAACCAAATTTTTTAGAAAATATTTTTTTTAGAATTTTATGGATGCAGTTTCTATTACCATTTGAATTAAAAAAATTAAAGGTAAAACAATTATATTCTCCAATGAATTTTGGACCATTATTTTTAAAAATATTAAATATAAAATTTATTTTAGCTTTACATTCAAATTTACCTTGGGTTTTTTTTAGTAGTATGCCTGGTAATAAATTAAGAAATATTTTGACAAGATTTATTATGGAAAGGTCAATATTTGCTAGTGATATTTTAATTGTAGACTCAAAATTTGCTAAACGTGAGTTAGTCAAAATATTAAAGATAAATGAAAATAAAATTAAAGTTATATATTTAGGGATAGATAGTAAATATTTAAATGATCCTAAAAGTGATTTTTATTTAAAAAAATTAAATTATAAAGATTATATTATTTCAGTTTTATCATGTGTAAAATATCACAATATAATTACTATATTAAAAGCTTTTAAATTATTGAAAAAAGATAATCACCCTAACTTAAAATTAGTATTTGTTATGCAAATATTAGACCATAAATATTTTCTTGAAATAGAAAGGTTCGTAGATAAAAATTTTAGTGAGGGAGATATTATATTTTTACATAATCTTAATAATAGCTATTTAGTTAACCTGTACAAAAAAGCTAAGTTTTATATATTCTCATCTTATTGTGAGGTGTTTGGTTTAACATCGTTAGAAGCGATGTCTCAAGGATGTCCGGTAATGATTTCAGATTGTTCTGCTTTACCTGAAATCAATGAAAAAGGTGCCACATATTTTGATCCAGACAATGACTTAGAAATAAAAAAGATTATGAACAAAATTCTAATAGAACATGATTTTAGAGAAAATCTTATTACATCTGGTAGAATGCAATATAAAAAATATACTTGGGAAAAAACTATAAAAGAGTCTTTAAAAACTCTAAATGTATAAATAATCAAACTTTTTTAATTAAAAAATTACTAATAAATAATGCATCCATGTCTGTTCTTAAAAGACATTCAATAGCCTGTTTTGGTGTCATCACAATTGGTTCATTTTCATTAAAAGAGGTATTTAAAAGAACAGGAACACCTGTAAGTAAATTAAAATGTTTAATTAAAGTTGCATAACGATGGTTATGTTTTAAATCTACACTTTGTAATCTCGCTGTACCATCTATATGTGTAACAGCAGGTATTAAATTTTTTTTTTCATTTTTAACTTCCGCTAAAGAAGACATATATGGGCTTGAAAAATTACTGTTAAACCAAATGCTTTGAAATTCTTTTAATACCGAGGGTGCAAATGGTCTAAAAGATTCTCTTCTTTTAATTTTCATATTAATTATATTTTTCATATTAGGATTCCTCGGATCAGCTAAAATAGAGCGATTACCTAAAGCTCTAGGACCAAATTCCATTTTTCCTTGAAACCAACCAATGACATTTCCTTCAGAAATTAATTTTGCAGCAAATTTACACAATAGATCATCACTTTTAAAATATTCATAGGAAAATTTTCTAATAGAAGATTCACTTTTAAGAAAATCAATTATTTCTAAATCGCTAAAATCTCGACCTAAATATGGTGTTTTTATATTTTCAATTTTATTATGATATTTTGCAGAAACGATAAAAGCAGCGCCTAAAGCACCACCATTATCACCCGGTGCAAAGGGTATGTATATTTTATCAAATAACCCATTATCGTCTGTTAAAATTTTATTAGCTGAAGAATTTAACGCACAACCACCTGCAAATACTAAATTATTAGAAAATTTTGTAGTTATTAATTTTTGTATTATTTTTTTAAAAAAAAATTCATAAACCTTTTGTACAGAAGAGGCAAAATCTTTATTAAATTGCTCTGCGTTTTCACTTTTTTTTAATTCAGTTGAGAATAGCTTTAAGAGATTAGAACTATATATTTGCCCAATAGATAGTGTTTCATCAGCAATATATTTAAAATTAGTTTTTTGATGGTTAAAATATTTTAAATTAAGTTCAAATAGTTTATTATCATTTTCAATAAATAAATTATCTTTAATTTTATGAAAATATTTTGGTTCTCCGTAGGCTGCTAACCCCATTATCTTATATTCATCACCATAGTTTTCATAACCCAAAAATTGAGTCATGCCATGGTAAAAGATTCCTAAAGAATCAGGAAAATGCACTTTATGATTAATTTTAATTTTATCCTGATTACACTCAGCAATAGCAAGCGTAGTAAAATCTCCTGAACCATCAATTGATAATCCAATAGCATCTTTAAACCCAGAGGGATAAAAAGCAGAAGCAATATGAGCAAGATGATGCTCCACATAATGAAATTTTACACGTTTATTTAATTTAAAATTTTTTATTAAGTGCTGTTTTATAGAAACTTTTTTATTTATTTTATTTTTTAAATAATTTTTATTTGAAAATAAATTTTTTACAAAAAAATTTATTTTAGGAGCAAGATTACCCAAAGGTTTTGTATTAAAAGCAACATCTGTTATTTCAATATCCTTTATATTTGCAATTTTTAGGCATTCCTTGATGGATTCATCTGGGTAGCCAGAAAAGTGTTTTTTTCTATTAATTCTTTCTTCTTCAACAGCTGCTATTAATTTACCATCTATCAAAATACATGACGATGCATCTGCGTGATATGCATTTATTCCAAGAACTATTTTCATATAGAGTTATATTTATTTAAATCCGAAAATTTATTTAGTTTATTATAGTCTATTGTTAAAAATTTATTTTTAAAAAATTTAATTTGTCTTTTATATTTTTTATCTACTAGAATTGTTACACCATTGGACAAACATTCAATAGTAAAAAAACTATATATATTTTCACCAGATGCTAATGTAAATCTTGAACGAGATTGAAGCTTTTTGATATTTTCATTTCTTAAAAAACCTAAATTTTTTATATTCCTAATATTAAGCTTATCCCCAACAACAAAGATTTTATATTTTGTTAATGCTATTTTTTTAACGAAATCATAAGGGAAAAAACTTTTTTTATTTTTATGTTTTCGGTAATATAATAAAAGATCAATATTTTTTTTATAATTATATTGTTTTTGCATATTTATTTGGTTTATTGCAAAATTTAGTTTACTTTTTCTTAATATACTTTTAGAGAGATATTTTTTTAATAAATCTGTTGAAAAAATAATCTGACTTGATCTAATTAATAAAAATTGTTGACTAATTTTATAAAATATTGGAAAAAAAAATTTTCTAAAATAAAAATTAGATATACTATATTTAGAGAACTTCGCACCACCAGTAATTGGTCCTAATAAAGTATTAGGTGGCAATAATAAAAAAATTAAAAAATTCCATAGAGGCAAATAATTTATATAACAAATTTTTTTACCTAGTAAAAAATGCTTCCAACAGTATAAAATTCCAATAAATGGGTATAAATATCTATAATTTGAAAATTTAGTTTTTTTATTAATCTTAATAATAAAATCTCTTTTTTTTAGTAAGTCTTCTACAAAAAGCCTTGCAAGCTTCCCTTCTCCAGTATTTTTAGAGTAATCGCAAGCCCATATGTGAATTTTTTCCTTAGTCAATTTCTCTAAAGTAAATTTTGTCATATTTTTTTTGAACGATGCTACCTTTAGTATAATAATATAAACTTTCTAATAACCTTTTTATTCTTCTCAAAGTATCAGTTCTTAATCTCCAAATAAATTCATAATTCGATAAAAAATTAGGAACTTTTTTTTCTTCTCCTGAAGCTATTGCCAGCGATGCACCTATACAAATAATTTTATAGTTTTTATTATTTTTAGCTAAATTATATGCCATTTGTTCTTGTTTAGGTGTTGGCAATGTTATGAAGGTCAGTACATTTTTTGGTAAAATGTATTTTGTTTTTTTTAAAATTGATATTGGAGCATAAGGAAGTTTTATATTTATTATTTTTTTTTTAAATTTGTTTTTCAAATATATAGTTGTTTTTTTAGTAATATTTCCAATTACATATATAGTTGTAATGTTAGTAGGAACTCTCAATTTACTAACTAATTCTCTGCCTGGTTTTTTTTTAATCCCAATGTATCTTTTGGCCCAAACACCATCTAACCAATGATATTGATTTTTATGAAATGTAACCTCTTTTTTTATGAAGTAGCCTAGAAATGCAAGATTCATGGCAGACAAAATAAAGTTTTTTTTAAAAGGAATTTTATTCATCTTGTCAATTAAGATGAAGCTATTTTTTTTTAATTCCTCATTATCAAAATGAATTTTGAAATTGTTGAAAGTTTCGTTAATTTTATTCTTATTATAAAAATAAAGTTGTTTAATTTTAAATATAAATCTTAAAAATATAATTATTTTAAATTTTGAAATTTTATTTATTTTAAAAGATTCCAAAATTTCTTTAGTTGATACTATATAGCTCCATATGTCTTTATTAGATATTCCACCCACTCTCATTCTAACGGAAGTCAGATCTATATTTTTAAATCTAACTTTATTGATATAAAGTGTTCGCAAAAAAAAATCAAAATCAGAAGCTATTTTAAAATTCTCTTCATACAAACCGTATTTCAAATAAATATTTTTATTTATAAACGATCCTGGATGTGCAGGCATTAATCCAAGAGATAAATGCCATCTTTTAAATTTTTGTGAGGTAAATAATCTTTCAATATTAATAAAATTATTATCTTTAATATAGGCCACATTACTAAAAAAAACTGAAGTTTTTTTATTTTTTTTGATATTTTTTATTATATTAAAAACTGTCTCATTAGATTGAAAAAAATCATCTGAATTCAATATTGTAATATAAGACATATTGGATTTTTTAATTGCAAAATTAATTGCTTTATAAACTCCAGATTTAGGTAACAAATATACCTTTTTATTTTTGTTAGGATATTTTTTAATTATATCAAGTGTTTTATCTTTTGATCCTCCATCAACAATTATGTGTTCTATATTTTTGTATGTTTGTGATAAAACGGAGTTTAACGTATCTCTAATTGTTGCTTCACTATTTAGTGTGACTGTTATTATTGTGACTTTCATGGATTTAATATTGTATAAATATTTTTATTAATATATTAATAATTTTGTTACTATTATGAAAGTTAAAAAAGCTATTATTACAGGTGTGACTGGGCAAGATGGCTCTTATTTATCAGAGTACCTGCTCAAAAAAAACTATATTGTTTACGGTATTAAAAGAAAATCATCCTCTTTTAACACTGATAGAATTAACCATTTATACTCAAATAAAAAATTTAAAAAAAAATTTTCTGTTGTATATGGTGATTTAACAGACTCAAGCTCTATTAGAAATATAATAAATAAAATTAAACCGGATGAAATTTATAATTTAGCCGCACAAAGCCATGTTGGTGTAAGTTTTGAATTACCCGCCTATACAGCCCAAGTTAATGCAATTGGTACATTAAATATTTTAGAAGCAATAAGATGTTCTGGTTTAGAATCTAAAACAAAGTTTTATCAAGCATCAACCTCAGAACTATTTGGTGAAATACAAGATAAAAAACAATCTGAAAAAACCAGGTTTTATCCTAAAAGCCCTTATGCTACATCTAAATTATTTGCATATTGGATTACAAAAAATTATAGGGAATCCTATGGTATCTTTGCATCCAATGGGATCTTGTTTAATCATGAGTCTCCTAGAAGAGGAGAAACTTTTGTAACAAGAAAAATTACCATAGGAATAAGTAAAATAATTCAAGGTGTTGAAAAATGTTTATATTTAGGAAATATTTATTCTCTGAGGGATTGGGGTCACGCCAAGGATTATGTTGAGATGTGTTGGAAAATAATTCAACATACAAAACCTGATGATTTCATTGTAGCTACCGGAAAACAATATTCTGTAAAATTTTTTATAGAAAGATGCTTTAAGTATATGAACATAAAGATCAAATGGAGTGGAAAAGGTCTTCATGAAACTGCTAAAATAATAAGTTTTGATAAAAAAAAATATCCCAATCTTTCACAGAACATGAAAGTAATAAAAATAGATAAAAAGTATTTTAGACCAAATGAAGTTAACAATCTAATTGGCGATTCATCTAAATCGAAAAAAATTCTTTTTTGGGAAGCAAAAACCTCTATTGATACTTTGATTAAAGAAATGATGAACCATGATATGTCGATGGTAAAAAAAACTCGATAAAATAAATGAAAAAGAAAATTTTGATTGCAGGTCAAGATGGAATGGTTGGTAGGTCTATCTACAAACTTATAAAAAAAAAAAATCTATTTAAAATAATTGAATGTAATAGAAAAAATCTTGATTTAACAAATCAAAAAGAAGTTGAAAAATGGTTTAAGAAAAATAAGCCTGAAATTGTGATTAATGCTGCGGGTAAAGTGGGAGGAATTCTAGATAACGCCACTTATCAATCAGATTACCTATATATTAATACTTTAATTGGTCTGAATCTAATTAATTCAAGTTTAAATAATAATGTAAAAAAACTTATTAACCTAGGATCAGCTTGTATTTATCCAAAAGATGTAGCGCAACCTATTAAAGAAAATTCATTACTATCTTCACAGCTTGAAAAATCAAACGAAGGATATGCTATTGCAAAAATTGCCTGTCTTAAGTATTGCCAATATCTTAAACAAAAATATAAAAAAAATTTTATTTCGATTCAACCAGCCAATTTATATGGAGAGGGTGATAATTTTAACCTTGAATCAAGTCATGTATTGCCCGCACTAGTTAAAAAATTTACTATAGCAAAAATTAAGAATTTAAGATCAGTTGAAATTTGGGGCTCTGGTAAAGCGAAGAGAGAATTTTTAAATGTAGATGATCTAGCCAATGCTATTTTATTTTTATTAAGAAATAAAATTAAAGAAGACTATCTTAATATTGGAAGTGGAGAGCAATTTTCAATAAGAGAACTAGCATTGATGATAAAAAAAATTACTGGATATCATGGAAAAATTTTTTTCAATAGCAAATATCCAGATGGGGTTAAAAGAAGGCAGGTTGATTCAAGCTCAATTAAAAAATTAGGATGGAGAGCTAACCTTACTATGAAAAAAGGTCTAATAAAATATTGTGAATATTACATTAAAGAAGTTATGCCTTTAGAAAAATAATAACTCAGCGTAATTTTTTCACTTTATATATAAGTAAAATATAGCAACAGATTGTTATTAAGATAATAATGATTTGCTTAATATTTAGGTAAAGCAAAAATATGGGTGTGAAAATTAAAAATTGAATAATTATAGTACTTTTAAAAAGAGAAAATTTTGAACTTATCAGGTGGTGTAAGTGATTACGGTCTCCTCGTAGTGGGTTCTTCTTATTCACTATTCTTTTAAATACTAGCCTAATTAAATCAAGACCAGGTATCATCATATAAATAAACACCTCATCAACAAATATAATTTTATCATTATTATAGAGTTTGATAAATATGTAACCAATCAAAAAAGCTATTAATAATGAGCCATTATCTCCTAAAAAAGATTTATTTTTATAGTTTAAAAAAGAATAACAAATTAGAAATATTAATAAGATCTTAATGAATAGCGAATTTACGTATATAATTGAAATAAATGTTAAAATAATAATAGAATAAAAGCTTGCCTGCAGATTTATTCCATCAAACATATTAAAAGCATTTAAAAATATCAAGAAACACAAACATGTAAAAAGTACACTAAATTCCTTTAGATTGATTGCCTTATCAAAAAAAGAAATGTTAATTGTTGTTATAATGAGACTTTCATCAAAATTTAAAGCTAAAAATATTACTATAAACAAAAATAAAAATTTGTAGTTAGGTGACAGGTTGTACTTGTCGTCAAATAAGCCAATACAAAAAATAATAAGAGAAGTAAAAACGAAGATATATAAATCAAATATATTATGAAAAAATATTTCTGTTGAGAGATGCTGCTTATTTATATTGGCAATTATAAAATATAGTAAAATATTAATAATTAGGATAATTCCACCTGCCAAAGGCATTTGTTTATGATGAAGTTTTTTTTTTTTATCCGGTTTATCTAAAATATAATGAAAAAATTTAATTTTATTAAAATTAGCAATAAATATAATATTAATTATAAAAAAGATAAATAAAGAGTAATCTATAGAACTCATCATATTCGATTGATATTATATTTATTTAGTAAAAATAAACTTATACTAAATAACATAAAGTCTATACTAAATACAGCATAAGAACTTTCTATCAACGATCTTACTAACACAACTATTAGAATAAAAAATGATAATTGAACTAGCGGGTCATTAATTTTTTTTGAGAAGAATAATTTTATGATCTTTAAAGATATTACAAAAGAAAAAAATATAAAGAAGGATAGTCCAATAATTCCAGTGGAAGAGAAGGCGTACATCATAGCATTCGATGCTGTTTGATTTATGAGGTATCTGTCACCCTGGGAGCCATATCCTAATATTAGAGCATGATCATCATATCTATGAAAAATTTCTTTCCAGTCTCTAAATCTACCCGAACTAGTGAATAATCTTTCTGCATTGATGAGTCTACTAGAATAATCCGCACATTTAATTACTTTACAAAAAATATTCACTTTCACTTTTGGAACAACAGTAGAGATTAAATCAGAAGAATTATCAGAAGGTGAATCTATTTTTTTATTACTAGCTCCACTCTCAATAATTAAAGTTTTATTACTAGAAGAATGGTCATGCCACAAATTGTCAAAAGAAAAAAGGTTGTAATAAGAAAAATCATCAAGAGCCGTATACGAAGAATAAATAGGGATATATGAAAGTGAATAATTAATAATTTGGGTCATTAAAATTTGCTCTCCTTTTATAATAATACCTAGATATTTTTTTTCTTCAAATATAACTTTCTTATAATGAGCATGTTTATCATTTATCTGTAAAGCTAATAATAAAGGCAGCATAAAGAAAAAAATAAAATATTTAATAAGATTATTAAAAAATTTTTTTTCATAAAATCTAAAGAATAAGTTGATTATTAAGAATAGAACTAGCAACAAAACAATAGCTCTACTCTCGTACAAAAAAATTATTGTAGAAAATATAAATATGGGCACCTCTTTATAAATTCTTGAATTAATATGCTTCCTAAGAACTGACATATATATAACCATAAGTACCAATGAAATTCTAGATGTACCTGAAGATCGTATAGTGTTATTTCCAAAAATTGTATGTAACTGACCATAAAATTTTTTAGAGAATTGATCCTCAAAAAAAAAGTCTATTAAATCTTTTGAAAATGCAAAAACTAAAACAGAAAATAATATAATAAATACTAAATAAATTAAAATCAACATTTCATTGTACTTAAATATTTTTATAGAAAGATTTAGTATTATTAAAAAATTTAAAGCACTGATGACATAGATAAGGTTTTCAATAGAATTGTTTGTATAAAATAAACCAGGGATTTGTAAAAAAAAATATATAAATACGGTGTAAACCAAAAAATTTTCTTTTAATCGTATATTATTAGTTGTGATTAAATTATTAATAAAAAAAAAAACTCAAAATTGGGAATATTAATATAATTAATAAAACTCTAAAAAAGTTAACAATTTCTGATATTGTTATTGTTTCATTTGAATAAAAAATTAGTAAATTATTGTAAGATGAACCAACTGAAGTCCAGACAATTATGAATGAAATAAGAAGAAAAAATTTAATTTTAAAATTTTTATAATTTAAAATTTTATCTAAAATATCCATTTTGTTAGTATTCAATGTATTATTATATGTTCTTAATTTAAAGATTTTTATATATTACTTTCTTTTTAATAAAAAACCAAAAACCTAAAGTGCAATAACTCATTAAGCAAATCCAATTATTGAAAATATTTCCAGAAGGAATGAGGGGGAATATAGCAATTGTCATTCCTATATTTATAAAAAAATAGGAAATCAAATATGGGTCTTTTTTTTCTACTTTGAACAAAATTTTATAGAATGTTGTAATTATGTAGCAAAAAAAATAAAAGAATATTAAAAAACCAAAAATTCCAATGTCAGATAATAACTGAAAGTAAGTACTGTGTGGATGTGTAGAGCATACCAGTTTATTTCTTTTTTCATTTTCTCCTATGCGATCTCTTAAGTATTCTTTTTGAAGTTTTTTGCATACAGGATGAAATGTCTTAATACCCGATCCAAACATAATATTATCCTTAAAAATTAATAATGCAGTGTACATGAGATTTTCATGCTCTTGTGAAATATACCTTATAACGCCTGTATTGTAATGTCGTGACTCTACAAACTCCATTTGATTAAGTGTTAAGTCTATATATTTTTTTTTAAGCATAGGATTCAATGTAAAAAGAATTAATATGATAGAAAAACTTATAAAGGTAACTTTTAACTTATGTTCATTCATCAATATGTATGAAGCAAGAGTGAAAAAATATAAAAACAAAGCTGTTCTTTCAGAAGAGTTAATTACAACCATCCCAACTGCTAGTAAAATATATTTATTTAAATAAGCATATTTAGATTCATTATAAATATATGTTAATGCTAAAATTAATGGCAAAAACCTAACCAAGTAGCTTCCCAATTTTTTTTCTTGGTCAAAAAAACTTGTTAAATAACTCATTTCTTTATTAACCACCGGTTTAGGGTAGCCAAGCAAATTATTTCCACTTAAATATTGGTAAATAGAGTCAAATACAACCAAGGAAATAGTAGCTAAAATTATATATAAAAAAATTGGTATTATAAATTCGTATTTGTTTAATAGGTAAAAAATTGACAAGCTAACAAGAAAATACCTAAAATAAAAAAAAGATGGTAAAAAAGAATTTTTAAAAAAATCTGAAAGAATCAAGCTAATTAATATTATTGTGTAAAATATTATCATTAAAAAAATTTCTTTTTTAAGTGACTTTAAAAAAGTGGTGTCTTTTTTTAAAATAATATAAATTAATATTATCCCTGCAACAGACCCAAATAATTCAGCCAAAAATATACTTATAGCTAAGGAAATTGGAATTAATCCAATAAAAACTAGTAGATATTTATCAATCACCTCAATTTTTTGAGTAAAATTTTTTATAGCTGTATTCATGTATTGTTGATTAAATAGATTTATTACGTGTAAAATCAACTTATTTTTAAACTTTTATGTTCTTATTATTTTTATTCTGGTATTTATATGGATAGATAGTATTTAGAAGAATGAAAAAAATATTAATAGCTGGAGCAGGTGGTTTTATAGGTGGTCATTTGGCTTCTAAATTTCATAAAGACAAAAATATTCAATTAGTTTGTGCAGATATTAAGCCAAAAGAATACTGGTTTCAAACTTTTGATGATGCTGAAAACTACAGTCTAGATCTTAAAGATTATAATAATGCAATAAAAGTTACAGAAGGTGTTGATTACATATACAATCTTGCTTGTAATATGGGTGGAATGGGGTTTATTGAAAATAATAAAGCAGAATGCATGCTTTCTGTATTAATCAATACCAACTTACTTAGAGCCTCAGTAAAAAATAAATGTGAAAAGTATTTGTTCTCATCCAGTGCATGCGTTTATAATGGCAGCAAACAAAATGAAACTTTTATTCCAGGGCTAAAAGAGACTGATGCATACCCTGCTGAGCCCGAAGATGGATATGGTTGGGAAAAATTATTTAGTGAGAGGATGTGTAGACACTTTACAGAAGATTTCGGCCTTAAAACTAGAGTTGTTAGGTTCCACAATATATATGGACCAGTTGGAACTTTTGATGGAGGTAGAGAAAAAGCACCAGCAGCATTATGCAGAAAAATTATTAATGCAAAAAAAAAAAATTTAAAAATAATTGATGTGTGGGGTGATGGAAATCAAACAAGAAGCTTTCTCTATATTGATGATTGTATAGACGGAATGTTAAAAGTATTTAATAGTAATTCATCAGAGGTTTTTAATATTGGTAGCGAAGAGCAAGTATCAATTAATCAAATGATAGATATTATTGGAGATATAGCTCAGCACAAAGTAGATAAAAACTATCAACTAGATAAACCATTAGGTGTAAGAGGAAGATCAAGTGATAATAGTTATGTCACAGAAAAAATTGGATGGAAGCCAAAAAGCTCACTCAAAGAAGGTCTCACAAAAACTCATCAATGGATTAGACAACAGATTGATACTGGAACAAATATTGATAAGTTTTGTAAAAGCAGTATTGAAAAATAAATTTATTTTAATTTTATGAAAGCATTATGGATGGTTTCCTTTAGACCAATAGGAAAATCTAAAATTAATGATTTATTTCAAAGTATTTTTATAGATTCCATTAAAAGTATAAACTTTGATATAACTTTTAGCCTAACTCAATTTGATGAACCCAATGTAAAAGAGTTTATTGAAGAAAAAAAAATAAAGAATTTTTATAAAAATATACCAAAAAAAAATTTACCAATTCAAAAAAAATACTCAAATAAATTAATGTTAGATAATGCGTTAGACCAGTATATAACTAAAGGAGATTTTGACTACTTAGTATATTCGACAGCTGACATAATAGTCCCAAATAATTTATTTAAAAATTTAGATAAGATTAAACTAGATAATTTTTGTGCAGTAATCTTTCCCAATACACATGTTATTAATGGAAGAATTAAAAATAGTTTTTGGCCTCACTTTGGAATTGATTTAGTAATTTTTAAGATTTCAAAAAATAAAGCAATTGAATTTCAAAATATTATTGGTTCATGGAATCAATATGATTGGGGAATAAGTGAAACATTTTACATAGCAGCAAGTGAAGCTTTAAAATTAAAAAAAGTAAATTTGTTTAAAAATTCAAGTGTAATTAAGTTTGAAAATGATTTTGAGGCTTTTTCAGAGGATAGAAATGAGCAAATAAGAGCCTGGAAAGAAAATCAAGGTTATTTATTAAATTTTTTAAAAAAAAATAATTTAAGCAAAATGTATGCTTACGGATCGTATTACTATTTGCTAATAAAAATCTTTAATTTAAAAGATTTAAATTTTACTTTATTACTTTCTTATATAATATTTTATCCATACAATTTAGTTGCAAAGATATTGAATAAAATAAAAAATTTGTTAATTAAATAAAATCAATTAAAACTATCTAAATGAAAAAAAAAATATTGATACTTGGGTCAGAAGGTCAAGTTGGTGATCACCTTGTGAATTTTTTTAATAATAAAAAAAATTATGAAATAATTAGATTCGATATAGTCATGAGTGATTCATATGATTTAAGAAAATATAATAACCAAGATTTAGAAACTAAAATAAAAAAAAGTGATTTTATCTTTTTTTTAGCTTTTGATGTTGGTGGATCAAGATATTTAAAGAAAAATCAAAAAACATATGATTTTTTAATGAACAATCTATTGATTATGACCAATGTATTTAGCATGATAAAAAAATACGATAAAAAATTTATTTTTACTAGCACTCAAATGTCAAATATGAATTTTTCAACATACGGTCTTTTAAAAAAAATTGGTGAAGAAGTAACAAAATCACTAAATGGAATTTACATAAAGTTATGGAATATTTATGGGATAGAAAAAAATTTCAGAAAATCTCTAAGTCATGATGTTATAACCGATTTTATTCTCATGGGCCTGAAAGATAAAAAAATAAGTATGATTACAAATGGAAATGAGAGTAGAGAATTTTTAAATGCAGAAGATTGTTCGGCAGGGTTATTTTTAATAATGAGTAAGTTTAATTTTTTCCTAAAACAAAAAACTGAACTTCACCTAAGTACTGGGAAAAAAACTAAAGTAATAGAAATTGCAAAAATTGTCAAAAAAGTACTTTCAAGAAGAAATATTATTATCAAGATAAAGCCTTCACCAAAAAAAGATGATGTACAAAATAATGCAAAAAATAAAGCTAATAAGTTTCTACATAAATATTATAAACCCAAAGTTAACCTTGAGCAGGGCATAGAAAAAATTATTAACTATTATTTAAGGAAAAAGTATAATTAATCTAATTATTCAAGAGAGTTAAACAATATGATAAATTTATTAAATAAAATTAATATCGATACATTAATAATTAAATTTGTCTTAATTTTTCTTATATTTATATCGACTTGCTATTTCTATTTAAATTTAAATGATTTAATTGGAGCAAAAAGTTATGCATATAATGAATTATTTATAAATTATCAGGCTGGATTTATTCGACGTGGACTGCTTGGTGAAATATTTTGGCAGCTGAATAATTTTTTTTCAATTAAACCATTATTTTTCTTTTCTTACTTATTCTTTATCCTCTACATAGCACAAATTTATTTATTTATAAAAATTTTTAAAATTTACAAGGAGTCATATTTTATTTATTTTTTAATTTTTTTCTCTCCTGCGTTAATTTTATTTCCTATCTATGAAGAGAATCTTTATTTTATTAAAGATATTATTATTAAGTTGTCAATACTATTTCATGTTTTTATTTTAATAAGAATAAAAAATAAAAAAAAAGAGAGTAGTTATTTAGAATATTTAAGATTTATTATATTACCCATTTTAACAATTTCTATATTAATACATGAATACCAAGTCCTTTATATATCAGTTCATATCTTACTATCTCTATCTTTCGTTAAATCGAAAAATGGAATATTAAAAATACTTAAGGTATATTCATTATTATTAATTCCCATATTTTTAATGTTAATTTTTATGGGAAATTTAACACAGTATGAATATTTAAATTTAATTCTAAAAAAATTCGAGATAGGTGATCTTCATAATCAATTATCAGGTGGGTTTTATACGGCGATAGGTGGTTTCTATAAATGGCATTTTTATTATTTTAGTTACAGTGATTTTATTCAATTATTATCAAGTTTATTTCTCAGTATAGGTGTATTTTTTTTTATGTTTCATTTTTTTATAAAAGAGAGAATTTTAAAATTCCATAATAATTATCAAAAAAATTATATATATTTTTTTATACCAATTTTACTTAGTTTCTTGCTCGCAAGAGACCACGGAAGAAATATTAGTCTCTTAGCTACTCATTTATTAGCTTTTTATGGAATACTAATTTTAGATTATAAAAAATTGAACATAATAAAAGACCAATTTAAAAAGAAATTTTTTGTGAAAATTTCTTTAATAATTTTTTTAATTTTTTATATTTTTATGTGGAGACTTGATCAATTAGCAGGTTTTGGAGTAGGGGGCAAACCCAATATAATTTTTAAAAGTTCATTTTTTGCTGAAGTAATTAAATTGATTAAATTTTTATATTTTTATATAGATTTAAATATTTTAAACCTTCCTAAAATTACATTATAGTTTTTTTCCAATAAAAAAATAGTGATTATGTTTATTTATTATATTTCCAGTATAGAATTTATTTTTTAAAATTTTAATTTCAAATTCATCAGAAATTTTAGATTTTAAAGTATTAAAATACTTGAGATTATTAATATCTTCAAATTTTTCCTGAAAACAGATAAGAATAAAGTCATTTTTTCTGATAATGGATATAAAGTTTTTTCTAAAACTAATTGGTGTTTCTGAGAGCGACCAATTTGCAATAAATAAACTTTTTAAATTTTTTTTAAGATTATATCTAATTGTTTCTAAATTTGAAATTAAGGTAAAATTGTTTTTTTTTGAAAATCCAACATCTAAATTATTGTGCTTAAGATAGTAGTATTGTAGCAAATTTACATAGTAAGTATCAAAACACAGATATTTTATATTTTGGTTAAGCCTAGAAAAAATTCTCGCCATACAGCCATATCCAGCCCCAAATTCAAATACTTTTCTTATATCAGTTAAATCTATATTCAGCTCTCTAGATAACACGCTCAAATGATAAACATGATTAATTCTATTTCCTGAACTTTTTTGGTATAAAAAATATCTGATAGGGTTTCCAATTGCATCTTCCTCAATTAATCTTTTATAAAGAGGCCATTTTTTTTCATTTTTAAGTGCTCTTAACTCCATATAAACAAAAAATCTATTATGTAAGAAAAACATTTTTTGAATAAAACCCTCTCTTAAAAAATTTTTAATATCTTTTTTTTTTAACAATAAATATAATCTCTTATTAAATATATTGTGTGTTTGTTTTAAATTCTTTTTATTAATTTTATTTTGGAATATATTTTTTTGAATATATTTCTTTATTAATCTATCTTTATTTTGATTAGTTATCTTATTGCTCTTAGTCCAAAAACTAAGATAGCTATTTAACTTTCTTATAATATCACTTATCATTTTTAAAAAGACTTATTAATAATAGTATTTCCAATAAATAAAACAAAAATTCATTTTTGAAAGACAAGTATAGCATCAAAATAAATAATATTGAATATAGATAGAAATTGATAATATTTCGTATTTCTTTTTTCAAAAAATTCAACCTTAAAAAAAGTAGCATAGTTTCTTTTAAAAGAATAATAGAGGCAATGTAAATTAATGAATAATTATTACTTAAAAATATATACAATGTTAATAAAAAAAAAGGCATCAAAATAAATTCAAATTTAAGGTTACGCTTTAGTGTTTGT
>MDTF01017548.1_pt1 | contig 53565 bp, 55 predicted proteins | sample 811191 | NCBI WGS metagenome assembly MDTF01 (sample SAMN05326649, study PRJNA326480) | marine metagenome | isolation source: seawater | place: Southern Ocean | collected 2011 | reverse complement strand
CAAAAATAAAAAAAAATTACAATCATCTTACGAAATAAATGATACTGTTTTTCAAAATGTCGATAATGAATGTCATAAAAAAGATATATAAAGGGACTTTATTATTTGAAGAAATTAATAAAAAATATAAAATATATATTACCTTCTAATAAATCTACTACCCCCCTGTTTGTAATTAGATATAATTAATCTGAAACTATATTGATTTCAGTGAATTTTTTTATAATGTCCTTATCATCATTGATTGGTTCCCTATATTTATCTTTTCCAAGTTGTACTCAATTGTGTTTAGCAACAATATTTTCCGAACATTCTTTCATTTTATTACAAATAGTGCTATTTATTTTTGAATATCGTTCTTTTTTTATAAATATTTAAAATGAGTATTCAATTTGCATATAAATATCTATTTCGTGACGGCATCCAAATTGGCTTGGTTGTTATTTGTAAAAGCCGTGGTATGAAGTCTTGTCGAGAATATCCATATACTCTCTTCATTTTTTCGCAGTTTTGCGATACTATATTGATAAATTCAATGAGTTTTCCAAGATGAACACAATCATCAATATTGATAACCTCCTTATTTTTGACTGCGGAATCTATTTCTTCTTGGAAATTTTTGATTTTGTTGATGAAGTATGCCTTTGATGCTTCAACAATTGTAGAGTGATATCCCATTGATTCTTCGAGATATTCTAACTCCTTATGTTGCTTGATAAGACATGACTTATATTTATCTTCGGAAATTTTATTGTCTAGATAGTTAATGCGTTGTATGTCTTTCCAAATCTCAGCATTGTTTATTTTATTTTGCAAATGTAACATCTCAACAGATTCAAGGTGGTTAATTTGTTGATAAAATATGAATAGGGTTTTCATATATGTATGCTCCAAAGCATTGAATATTGTATACTTTTTGAAATACTCTTTTGCTTCATTTATTGCATTTTCGGCCAAATTTTTAGCCTCTCTACTCGCAATAATGTTCGATATTTCATTTGACGTATAATTTATCAATTTATTTTTACCATTATCAATACGACACTTCATAACTTTATATTTTGTTATTTCTTTTAAGTAACTTTCGTTGATAGTTGTAAGAACTCGGTATGCCTCTTCATACTCATCAACACACATGTTATCGTTGGGATTGCGAGGGATTACAATACCATTCTCACGCATATACCTGAAATACTCTGGGTTGTGAAGGATTCCTGAAGTTTTAATCTGCATTGTCTTCCAATCAAAAGTAGTATGACATGATACACACCACATCTGATCACATCCCGAAGATTTAATTATATATATGTTACATTTAGGGCAAGGTTTGCTATCTTTTTTGATGAGTTGAGTCGTATCGATATCTTCCTGTTTGCATACATGACCATCTTCTTTGATATGGCGACAATGCTTACAAGTCTCCATGTCGCATATTGAACACATCCAATTAGCATCAACAAATCCGTTACATTCCTGGTTTTCACAAGGATACTTATATTGCTTGATGGCATTATGTTTGACGTTAATATCATTCATAGCTGTTATATCTTTAATTTGTGATTTGTAGAAGTTAATACGACCTGAAATAAGACCCTTCTGCTCAAAATATTCAAGAGTTCCTGGAATAAACTTTCTTTCGTCTACATCCTTTGTAAAGTCTTTCTCGGTTGTTAAAATCTTTGCTTTAATAATCCTAATGTCCTTGCGCTTTTTGATCTCGGGTAGAGAACGAGGAACAAGTATCATTTCTTCTTTAAATACGAGTTCCTTAATCTCATAGCGATATAGCTTATCGATGTATGACTTACCTAGGAAACTAACGAGGGTAGACCTAGGAAGCTTCTTCTTACAGTTCATACAGTTTTTCTCTGTTTTTTGTGAAGTGTTGATATGATACTTAATGCAGTTAGTACAGCACTCAAAATTACAGTGAAGACATTTTTTGATATGCTCATCTGATACTTCGGAAACACAAACAAGGCATTCCATATTGGTAATGGTTGTTGTAGCAACAGTTGTAGCAGCGATAGCAGACATGTTTATGTTGCTATGTAGCTTAGAAGTAGCTATCATTTTTTAACCAATAAAGTACATATTTATTTATGGTTTTATAATAAAGCTGTGAAATATAACATTTAAACATAAATATTACTAATAATTATTATGACAGATTATAATAATAAATCAGATAGACTAATAATAGTATTGGATATTGTAAAGAAGCTTAAAAATTATAAACTCAAAAATGGCAGTACTTTAAATTTATATAATAATGAATTATGTAATTTTATTGAAGAATTTAAAAAAATAACAAATGAATATATAAAACAATCCGAAGAAGATATAAAAGACTATAAAGGAACTTTACTATTCGATGAAATAAATAAAAACATAGAATATATATTACCAGCTAAGAAATCAACAGATCCTTTGTTTGTGATTAGGTATTAGTCTTCAAGTATATTGACCCCAGCAAAATTTTTGATAATGTCCTTATCATCATTGATTGGTTCCCTATATTTATCGTTTCCAAGTTGTACACCATTGTGTTTAGCAACAATATTTTTAGCACATTCTTCCATTTTATTACAAATAGTGCTATTTATTTTTGAACAGAATACCTTTATTTTTATTGTATTATCAGTCCAATTCTTGATACGTCCAGTTATTCGCCCAAATAACTGGTATAGATTATCATTGGTAATTTTGCTATAACCGAAAATAGCTGTTGTAAATACACCAAGATCTTTTGAAACAAGAGTCTGTCCCATTCCAACACAAAGATATCCAGTAACCACCAACGGTCTATTGAATATCATGTTTTCATGGAGATGTAATGCGATTATATCACCTAATTCTCCCGATTTGAATACTATATCAATCTTTTCACACTTACCTTCTTTGTCAAAATAGCAAATATTTTTTTCAACCCCATTTAATGTTACTACAACACATTCGGGATTTGCTTTCATAACAATCTTACGTATCAAGTTATGAGTTTTGCGCTTACGAGTAGCAGGAATAAAACTACGAGATCCTTCAATGAGAATTTCTGGATTTTTATGAATTATTGCTTCTGCATATTTTATGTTATATAGCTCATTATAATAAAGATTTTCTTCATTCGAATCTTCTTCAAGAACAAATTTAGAATGATAAAACTCCATATCCTTCCAACCAAAATAGTTGTTTTCATTATGTTTGTCTATGTTGATAATAGCGATTTTACTCCAATAATCATCAACATCTTCATTTGATTTTTTCCATAGAACATCAGGTGTAGCTGTCATAGCCATTATACCATGGACTATATCATAATTATCCATTTTTTCAATATTACCGCGGATATTTATATTTTTTGACTTTATATACTTGTGAAGCTCATCGAAATAGATGAAGCTACGCTTAACAGATGTCTCCGTTTTATTAATAAACTCCATATAATTAAAACAATCAATGAAACGCCTATGATTACTACACGCAACTATAATCTTTGGCATTTTATCTGAATCCTTCGAAAAACGGATAAGTTTACAAAGACTATCAATGTGAGTTAAATCTCCATTATAGGTAGAAGTGAATATAGCAACTGAATTTTGACCATGTTCCTCTTTAATATCACTAAGTCTGTTCGCGAATTGTTTATTATTAAGGAGAGTGTTCATAGTGAGAACGAAGTGAACACTCCTCCCTTTACTGGGATCATGCTTAATTTCCTCTAATATCTTGTTGATTGTAACAAATGTTTTTCCCATCTGAGTAGGGAGAATACAAAGTTTGAACTTATTATGTTCAGTCATACTTGAAAGTGTGATTCCTAGATATATCCACTATAGCTATCATTTTTTTAAAAAATAGAACATATTGGTAATGATGACTAATATAAACAATAATCAAATTTATTATCAATGGTTCAAAATATAAAATCAAAAATGAGTACATAATTTTATTTTTCTAAGATTTTTATATATTTTAATAATTTTAAGATATTTAAATAATTATGTACTCATAATGTTTTCCTGAATAAAATGTTATCATAAAGCTATAATAATTACAAAAATAATACAGATTTTTATATAAAAACAAATTAATAATAATAATTAAATGAGGTCACAAATTATATATTCGATGCTTTTTTTAGCAAATATTGCATATGGTTTTACATCTGTAAATAATTTAAGCACATTAAATGGAATTAAAAATGGCAAATTACCAAGAAATTACAATAAACTAAGAAGTGTTAAAATGATAAGTGATAATAGTAATAAAAACATCGATACTTTGAATAAACTAAAAACACCCCGTAGATATATGCTATTGAATGGATCTATAGGTTCTTTATGTATTATTAATTTAGTTATGAGTGTTAATTATCCTCAATATAGTTTAAAATTTTTAGAAAATTTGCAAAATAAATTGTTTAATGAAGCTACTCCTTCAATTTGTTACATTAGTACAGAATATGGTAATTTGGCAGATAAATATAATTTAGATAAAGATGATCTTCCTATGGGTGTTGGTTCAGGATTTGTATGGGATGATAAAGGACATATTGTTACTAACTTTCATGTAATTAATAAAGTTGATAATGCAATTGTAACAATTACAGATAAAAATAATATTAAAAAAGAATATAAAGCTAAATTAACAGGTGTTGATCCCGATACAGATTTAGCTGTTCTTAAAATTGATTTAAAAGATAATGAAAAATTGCAAACTATTAAATATAATAAAAATATTCAAGCCAAAGTTGGACAATTTACATATGCAATCGGTAATCCATTTGGACAAGATCATACCCTAACAACAGGGATTATATCTGGTAAAAATCGAGAGATAACAGCACCAACGGGTAGAAAAATTAATGATATAATTCAAACAGATGCAGCAATTAATCCGGGAAATAGCGGGGGGCCACTTTTAAATAGTTATGGTGAAATTATTGGAATTAACACAGCATCTTTAGGAATGGGAGTATCTGCAGGTATTGGTTTTGCTATTCCTATTCAACGTGTAGTTAATTCAATTACAGATATAATTGATACAGGATTTGTAAAGCGTGCAATTATGGGAATATCTTATATGGAACGTAACCCATCTATCGTAGAATCTGAAAAAAGTGGTATTCCTATTATTAAAACAGGTATATTAGTACTAGATGTACCATCTGATTCCCCAGCTTCAGAAGCGGGATTGAGAGGTGTTACGAGAAATGAAAAAACAAAACGCGTTGAACAAGTAGGAGATATTATTATAGCAATTGATAATAAACCTATTAATAATCCAAATGACTTAAATAGTATTCTAAAAAATTATAAACCAGATAATGTTGTAAAAATTAAATATATTAGAAAAAATGAAGAATTAGAAACAAATCTAAAATTGGGAAGTTATAAAGGTACAACATTTACTCAATTGGAAAATGAGCGCGGTTATGATTTTATTAAAAAAGAGGGTCGTGAAGTTAATATTCCCTTGAAAAATCTGGAGCCCAAAATTGATCCTAAATTAAATTGATACAATAATTTAATATATAATAAAATAAAAAATTTGACAGTTATTTATTATTATTTTTATTTACGCAACATATAGCACAAATCAATATAATAGTTATTATCTATAATCTTGAATATCAATCTATATATTACCTTGAAACTTTAAAATGGGACAAAACACGTTTATTTTCAAAAATATAATTAATACATATATATATATGAAACTTTTATCTAAAACAACTGATTATGATGAAACTATAAAATTAGCAAATAAATTAACTGGTGAATATGATAAATCTGTTATTTTTCATTGTTACTGGCATGGTAATTTAAATGAAAAGCATTTATATTCTGTATTATCTTGTTATTATTTTAATGTATTAAAACGCAAACATAAAATAATATTATGGTTGGAAAACAATACCCCAAATGATATTAATAAAGAAATTAGTAAATATTGTGAAATTAAACAATTTTCACTTCAAACAGAAAAAGAAAATACTAATTTTATAAAAAAAGATTTTTATTATAATAAAATCCTATCATTTTATAGTGATATTGTTAGGTATTTACTTTTATATAATTATGGAGGATGTTGGTTTGATTTAGATTGTTTTGTTTTAAGAAGTTTTGACCCCATTTTTAAAAATTATGAAAAAGAAATATGTGTTTATCAATGGGAAAATCAAAACTATCCAAATGGTGCTATATTTATATCACTTGAACTTAAATCACCTAAAATGAAAAATAATATTGAATTTATAATTAACCGTAATAGAGGATGGGGATTTCAAGAAGCACAATTAACATATAATTTATCATTAGAAATGTTGGTTTTACCTTGTAGTTGGTTTAACGGGGATTGGATACAAAATCCATATAATATTGGAACCTCTAATTTTTTTAAGAATACAGAAAAAGAATATACTTTTGATAATTTTTTTAATGGAGCATTTTGTTATCATTGGCATAATAAATGGAATAAACCAATTGAAGATAATAGTATAATTAAACAATTGGTTCAAATAATAAAAAAGAGATTATGATATTGAATAATTATTAATTATTGTAGAATTAGAATCTTTCTGAATAGGTAAATCAAATGCATCTTTTTGAGAATCAATAATTTCAATTATTTTATAAGCTTCTTCACGCAATTCTTTAATACTTTTTTCTTCTGCTAATGCTGTTTTCACAAACAAATGTGGCATTAAAAAAAATGGCATATATTTAATACAATCTCTTCTTTTAATATCAATAGTTGGTTTAGATTTAACATTATTATGTATTTGCATATTTACCACAAAACCATAAGTAATATCTAACAATAGTAATAAATAAATTGTGTTTTTCAACATTTTATATAAAACACAATTTATTTTTATATGATATTTACATAATATCATATGATTTCAATTGATTAATATCATATTCTTCAGTTACATCTTTTTTAAGATTACTAAACATTGATTTATAATCAGTACCACTCACCTCATTTCCAGAAGGAAATATAACTCCTTTTACAGGATTTTTAAGCATTTTATCAATTGATAAAGGTTCATTATCATATTTGTATTCTTCTCCAAAAAAGCATTCCTTAACACTTTTCCCCATATCTTTACATGTTTTAAGAGATTTATACATATCTACTGGTTGTGCTGTATCTTTATAGTATACTTCAAATGTTTTTTTAGCTAAATTATCTGTATCAGCAGCAGCAACAAGAATATCAGCCAAATCCATACGTGAAATTATACCACTTTTTGATATTCCTTGATTAAATTCAACTTCATTTACACCTCTTCTTTCACCTGGAGATAACATACCTGGTCTTACGATTGTATAACTCATATCAATTGGTAAGTTTTCATATAACAACCTTATCCTTTCTTCTCCAACTTGTTTTTTGAAACAATTTTCGCAACTTGAAAAACCTCTATCAATTGCTTCTCCATACTCTTCCTTACCTTTTTGACATTTTGCACAAATAGAAGATACTATAACTAATCTTTTAACACCACATTTGATAACTTCTTTGGCAACATTTACTAAACCAATATCTTCAACATTATAACTAGGTTCTGCAATAACTTCTTCCTCCTCATTTTTTTTCATATCATTATAACTTTTAGTACCAGGTGTTCCTGTAATTTTAACTTTTGGACGCGAAGCAGCACAGAAAATTACCGAATTAGCATTTTTCATAATATTTTTTAATGTATCTGGATTTATTACATCCGCAATAACAGAAGTAATTTTATTTTTGTCTTTAATATTATCAATTACTAATGTATTTAATTTTACATGATCCCTATCTACAATATTAACTTTTCTACGCGTAACAGCTAAAACATCAAAACCTTTTTCAAGTAAAGCTCTTACAGTATCACCTCCTGTATATCCCGATGCACCAAATACAACAGCTTTTTTTGAAATTGCATTTGCTCTATTTGGATTATTAATTATTGTCATAATAGATAAAGTTGTTAATGGTGTTAAATCAATAAAATTTCTTCTACTAATATCATTTGAAAATCGAGAATGCAAACTTAAAAATTGTGGTTTAATTCTTAAATGTTTATTATAGATAATAGTATTTAATGGTATAAAAGCATTTGTGAATGATGCAATATATAATAATATAATTTTTTTAAGCATTTGTATATATATTTATAGTATATTTTTATATCAATTAGATTTTTTTTATATTTTATAAAATAAATGGCAATTGAATATATTAAATTAAATAGAAAAATTGTTTGTGATAAATTTAGAAACATATACAAAAAAAACAATACAGAATATGTAAAGTATAAACATAAAAATGGTAAAATGACATATATGAAACTAAATGAATACGTAAAAATAAAATGTTCTTATAAAAAAGAATGTAAAAAAAATTGTAAAGAAAATATGAAAAAATGTAATAACACAACAGGTAGATGTAATAAAATTAAAGAAAATACAACATCGAATGATTATATGATTCATAATATTAAAATATTAAAACCATGTAAACAAGATTGTACATCTTCAAATAAAATATGCAAAATAAAAACAAAAAGATGTGTAAATGAAAAAAATGATATATAGTAATTTAATTACTAATATATAATGAAAATTAAGTCATTAATTGATCAGTTAAAAGAAATCATTATAAATAAAAATAATAGTTTTATTAAAATGATAGAATTTGAATCATATTCTAATAAATCTTTAATAGCAGCATATGATGGTATTTTAAATACATTTAATATTATTAATATTAATAATAAATATGATATTGAAATTCAACAAAATATAAATAATAGTTATAACAAAAAAATATTTATTAGAAAAAAAAATAATACTATAATTGTTAATAATATTTTAGATATTGATAATAATAAATTTATAATTACAGCTATTTATAGTAATTTAATTATGTAAAAAATGCCAAATATTATATATTATTTTTATATATAATGGAAGAGATAAATCAAATTCATTCTGATACTAATATTGATATATGCACTGATAATGAAACTATTCTTATAAATAAATCAAATCCTGAAAATGAAGAAAAAAAGAATTGCAATATTGATGTTCAAATGCTAGGCGATAAAGTTAAAACAGCTATGGTAAAATTACAAGAAATTATTGTAAATAAAAAAGAAGAAGAAGAATCCTTATTAAAATTACGTGAAGAAGTAGGTATAATTAAAAAAGACGAATTAGAAGCTCTTAAAAATTCAAATAAAATTTTGGATAATAGATTGATAAAATGTTTAGATGAACAAACAAAAAATATAATTATTGCCAGAAGATCATATCATAGTATTAATAACAAGTATTGGTGGTCTTCCATACTTATTTTAATATTTTCTTCTTTAATAACATTTATTGAAGCAGTAAGATTAATTATAGAGAATACAGAGAAAAAACAGATGAAAATACTAACGTATATAATTAGTATTGCATCTATTTTTATTGGTATATCTATAACAATAATTACAGGATATATTAAGTTTAATGATTATCAAAATAAATTAGAAACTATAAATAGTCGCTTATCATTATTATTACAATATCAAAAAAAATTCGAGGTAATAAAATTTCAACTTTCAACATACTCTCTTCCAAATAATACAGAAAATTTAGATTTAGTTCAATGTAGAAAACATAATTCTTTAACAAAAGACATTCTCAAAGATTTTAGTAACTCTCTCAACAAATTAGAGGAGGATATTCAAAATAATGAATTATTAAAATATATAACAGATAAAAACGAAACTAGGTATTATCGCGAATACGTTGATACGTATATTAAAGATATGATGTATAAAAACTATATTAAATCTATATCAAATTATATAAATAATGAAGAAATTGAGAAAAACAACGATGTATTGGAAAGAATAACTAAAATAGCAAATAATGTAAGTACTAATAATAAATATTATGGTAGTAAAAAAGAAATTATAGATTATGATATATTAAAAGAAATTAGTAGACAAGTTTAAAAATATATATAATTACTAAATAGAATGTCGGGTAATTCTGAAGAGCAGGATTTATTAAAAGAATTGAATAAAATATTAAATGATATACAACAGTTTACAAAAACTAAAATTGCTGATCCTGTAAATAAGTTTACAGATGAAAATATAAAAAAACCTTTGAATGATAAATTCAATATTAATTTATGATTCTAATTTGTAGTTGAGTATGTTATCGTCATACATTTTTTTTATAACTGCGTGCATATTAATTACATCATACTTAGAATTATGCGCATTTTCTATCTCTTTATTAAAACAGAATCTATATATTTCTTTTAAAGAAGGATTTTTATATCTATTATATTGATTTATAATTTTAACAATATCTTTACAATGTTTCATTGTGCACAATAGAGTTTTCTTTTCAAGTTCTTCAATAATATAAATTTTATCTCTTCTAAAAAGTTCTGATCTAATGACATTAATATCAAAATTTATATTATGAGCTATGATATAATTTACTGTTTTTAATTTATTATAAAATATATCAAATACATCATCAAATACCATACCTTTTTCAAGTGAGATTTCATTAGTTATACCGTGAAATTGTGAATTTTCAATATTGAAATTATCTTTTTTTATAATGTAATCATTTATTTCTTTTTCATTGAACTTATTATCAGTTATCATATATGAAAGTTGTACAATACGTGCACAATCATATCTATTTAAAAGCTTATAATATGGATATTCTCCCCATTTCAAATTTAAATTTTTAACATTAGGTAATCCAATTGTTTCAGTATCAATAAACATTGCCATTATTTTAATATTTTATTAATATATTATAGATATTTCTTATATGTCAATTTTTGATTATATTTGATAAAACCTTATTATAAAAGTAATCTATAAGTGTTTCCCATCTATAGTTTGTAATAATATTTTCACGACCTTTGTTTCCATGTTTTGTTGCAAGTAAAGGATCGGAAAAATATTTCCAAAATCCTAAAGCAAAATCATGTGGATCAGTAATTTCTGCCTTCCCCCCTATACCTTTTGATTTATTATCAAGATAATAATAAATTTTAGACTCAATTGGTATAGAATTTTCTTTATTTAAATATTCTCTTATTCCCCCGACAAATGAAGACACTTGTGGTTTACCCAATCCTAAACATTCAAATACTGTTAATTCATATCCACCACCATTGCAATTATTACAACCTATATCACAAGAATTATATAATATATTAATTTCTTTATCTGATAATTGCTGTGGTGTAGGCACTTCTACAATAGTTGATTTTACATAATCCAATGGTATATCTCTAAATTTAACTTCATTTTCTAATACGTCCCATAAATTCCAGTATGCATCAATATTTGTACCAATTATTAATTTTATTGGTCTTGATGTATGTTCGTTATTAACAATATCTTTATTTTTTAAAACATTTACCTTATAATGCATTTCGACAAATTCTACCCATGCTATAATTGTATGATCCAAGCATTTTCTTGGTTGATTACGATTTAAATTCAATACCATAAAATCATCAATATCATATTTAAAATACATTCTTGCTATATGTTTAGGGACTGGATAGTAAGTTTTTGTATCGAATCCATGTGGAAATGTATATATTTTTATTTTTTCATTTATTCCTAATTTTCTCGCTATTTCACTCCAATAAGGAGTAAATGTAATGATAGCATCAAAGTTATTATTTAAAAAATCTATATAACTTTTTTTTTGGTAAGGATATACTTGATCCATATAAGATATAATTTTAAATTTATCTCTTTTTTCTCCACATTCTTTTAGTATATTATTTGTAATAACTGTTGTGACGAGATTATCATTAAAAATTATAATTATATCTTGGGGGTTACTTTTAATATAGTTGCCTATTTCACTTTCCCCAAACCCACTTCTTTTAGGGTTTTTATTAGCTAAAGCGTCATATATTTTTACATTCGATGGTATATCATTACGAGAATACTTACCATTTGTATTAGATACATTTTGAAAACCATATATCGTCAATTCTATATCTTTATATTCTCCTAAATATTTTGATATGTAATAAACTACTTTTGAATAACCATTACTGGTACCAATAGGATAAGTTCCACAAATCATAACGCGTGTTTTACCATTTTCAGATGGTACCCACCAATCAGAAGATTTTTTATGCGTTTCCTCACCAACAATTATAGTATTATTAATTAAATCGTATAAATTTACACTCATTATATTTAATGATTATTATATTATAAATCTTATATATCATTTAAAATAAATAAAGTATTTAAACGTTTTGTTGTGGAAATTGACTATTTTGAATTGGATTATAATTATATGGCATTATAGGTTGTTGAGAGTTTTGCATATTCATATGATAAATTTTATTATGAATATATGGTTCTAATATATTTGTTGTTTTTTTCATACCTATTTGTATTGATAGTTCAACTAAATAATCACATAATAATATTATTACACCACCAACAAATAATATAATAAAAACATTAATAATCAAATTGATATTGTTTTGTGCTTTTTTATTTTCTTCAATACTTTTTGATAATATAATTTCTCTTTTTTTGAGTTCATCAATTTCTCTTTGTAATTTTTTTGTTTCAGAATTATTAATATTCAAATCAGCTGCACCATTTTTTCCAATAAAATTTGAAGAATTAATCTGATTTACAAATGCGTTTTTATCATTACTATCAATTTTAAGTTCTAGTGCTTTTAAATATTGTAATGCATCACCAGCTTTTTTTCTTTCATCTGGACTTAAATTATAATCTGATGTATATAATAAATTATTTCCATTTTTAAATATAGAATTATTATTGGTATATTCTGATGTATTATTATTAGTGTATGTTATTTTATTATTATTTGGCATATAATTAGCTAATTTATTATTGGGATTATAATTTACCTCATCATTTAAATTATTAATATCGAAATATTGTTCTAAATCTTCATCATAATATGGCATAACATTATTAGTGGCTGTCATATTTAACATATTAATATCTTTTGGTAAATTGAAATTTTCTTCAGTATATGTTTTCATAACTTTTTTAAATTCATCTTTACATTCACCAGATACTGGTATTGTATACGTCGGGCCTTGAAGGGGTGAGCAAGATTTTCCTGCATTTCTAATATAATCATCATAATTTAAAATACTTTCACTCGATGCGGATAATTTACTTGTTTCAATATTTGCAGGCCCCTTATTTAAATTTGCATTGGGAATATCATATTTATCTCTTTTCTTCCTTTTAACTTTTTCAAATCCATCTATATTGAAAGCTTCTTGTAATGTCGAATAGTTCATATTTATTTCCAAGATATTCTCTATTATACAAAAAGGAAAGAAAAACACTATAAAAATATTTATATAATATAATTGTAAGAAAGATATATGAATAATCTTGAATTAGAGAACAATGATCTTAATGTTATATTAAAAGGTTTTATATCTGGCTTTTTAATTGCATATTTAGTTATATTAGGATTAAGACCTGTTGCTGAATATCCAGATAATATTTTAGAAATAATTGATAATCCATGGATTTTTGTAATATTAATAATAATAAATTTTTATGCGTTACAATGGGATTTAACAATTGGATTACTATTAATGTTATCAATAATTGCATTATTATTAGATATTATAATATTTACAGAGGGAGAAATTTTCAATAATGATATTGAGAATTTTGAAGTAGATAAAAGTGAATCGGATGAAGATATTCCTGATAAGATAGATATTCCTGATAAGAGAGATGTTCCCGATAAGAGAGATGTTCCCGATAAGAAAGATGTTCCCGATAAGATAGATGTTCCCGATAAGATAGATGTTCTTGATAAGAGTAAGCTAAAAAAAAAAGTAAAATTAACTACAGAAGCAAAAATTGATAAAATTGAAAAGATTGTTGATGAAGATAAAGATAAAATGAAAAAAGCTTTAAGTGATATAAGTGATATACGATATTTTATACATGGTTCACATGAGGGAAATAATGAACAGAGATCGTTAATAATTGATCAAAATAATAAAAATGAAGAATTATTAAAAGATTTAATAGATAAACTTGAAGACATTGATTCTGATGATAATATTGAAGATACTAAAAATTATATAGATTATATTTCTAAAAAATTATCGAATCAAAATAAAAATACAAAAGATTTATTGAATAATATAATTAGAAGAATTGATAAACTTGATATAAAAAAAACAAAATTCAGTAAGAAGATCAAAAAGTAATAATATAAGTTAATATGTATTTCTAAAAAAATAATATATATCAAAATGATTTATTAAAAATATTAAAAAATATTTAAGAATAGTAATAATATAGATTAAATGTTAAGTGGTGTTGAAGGAATTGAACCATTATCAATATTTTTTTTAATTTTAGTACAATTTGGAGGCAGATATTTAAATATAGAATTGACACCTGCTCAGAAAAAAATAATAAACAACCCGATTTTTCAAACAATATTATTGTTTTCACTAATATTTATGGCTACTAAAAATATAATTAAAAGTGTTATAATAGTGGCATTTTTATACATAGCTGTTAAAATTTTATTCAATGAAAATCATAAATATAATTTGCTGTCTAAAAAATGGCTTATTAAAGAAAAAATATTAAAAGATAAACATGACAATAAGTCTTTAAAAGACATTTATAAAAAAAATATAGAACGTGTAAATAATGATGTACAATCATAATAATATACTATTATATTTCATTAAAATTTTATCATATGTTTTAATATTATTTATATTTATATTTATAATATCTTTTATTTTTTTATCATTTTTATATAATTCTTCATTTAATTCCGTATTAGTATTTGTTAAATACTCATTATTATTTTGTAATATTAAATATTTTGATAATAAATTACTAAAAATATTTATTATTTCAATTTTGCTTAATAATTTTACATTTTTGTTATTGAAATCTCTACAATAAGGACATTTATATTTTATAAATAATTCATTTTTTAATTTAAAATTAATAAAAGATTTGTCTTGTAATAAATTACAACATTTTATACATATACTTTTATCACATGTATAGCAATTCAAATTATTAGATGTATCATTATCATTACATATGGAGCATTCATTTTCACTCATTATTATATATACCGTACTTATTCATATATTACAAAAATATATAAAGATAAGTTGCATTTTATATATATGCTACTATAGCTCAGTCGGTTAGAGCTCTCGACTGTTAATCGAGTGGTCACAGGTTCGAGTCCTGTTAGTAGCGATTTATTTTTTTAAATTATTACATAAATAATAAAAATTAATTATTTATGTAATAATATCAATATAATATTATCTAATTTCACATAAATTACAATACATGAAATATATATAACCAAAAACTTTTATAATAATCTTCATTTTTGATAATAAATTAAATTATAATCTATTTAATAGATTTAGTATATGAACATTATATCATATAAAGATATATATAAAAAAAAATTAGATAATAAAATAATAAATAATATATTATCTAAAAAAGAAAAATTAATAATTGAAGATAAAAATTTTTATTTTGCCTTATCTTTACCGATAATTTTCAAAGATATTATTGAAATAAATGGGAATAATACAAGATATGTAAAAGGATTAGATTATTCTAATATATTGATAGACACTGTAGAAAATTTATATATATATAAACTTGTATTTTATTTAGAAAAAAATAAATATATTATATGTGATAATACTGATATATTAAGTTTTATCAATAAAAACGAAAAAATATTAAATTTATTTGTAAAAATCATTGATAGATGTGAAATAGATTATAGACGTCTCAATGAAATTTTATACAATATCAAACAATATGTAACATTTTTAGATTTTTTTAATAGTTATAAAATGATAGAGTATATTGATAAATTATTATATTATGTTATAACATATCAAAACTTAATTAATGATATGATAATGATAGTATCAAGAATAATCATTATAATTAAATATGATACCAAAAATGAAGAGAATAATGATTATGATTTATTTAAAAATAGAATTAAGGTATTTCGAAATAATATAATTGAATTAAAAGATGCATTAGAACAAACAAGACATGGTACAATGCAGCGAATAGCATATTTAGATTCGGGAACAACAAGAATACTTACTATTGTAGCTACTATATTCTTACCTACATCATTTTTAGTTTCACTATTATCAATGCCATTCGATGGAGTACCTTTCAAAAACAGTAAAAAAGGTTATTTAATTATATTGTCAATTATAATAACCATATTTATTGGACTGATATTTTTATTCTATGAAGAATTTATAAATTTATTGAATAAAAAATAAAAATTGATTATTTAAAAAATAATTTAAACATAAGACGAGTTATTTTAACTACTATTATTAAGAGCTATGTCAATTTATCCAGAACTATCTTACAATGATCAAAAAGTAGAAATCCAAGAGGTTAAAGGTATTCAATTTAGTGTATTGGGTCCAGATGAAATTATTAGACGTTCTGTTGTTGAAGTAAATAAAACAGATACTTATGCAGGAAGTGAACCAATTGTAGGTGGTTTATTTGATTCGAGAATGGGTATTCTTGAACATAATCGTCTTTGTTGTACATGTGAACAAAAAAATATATTCTGTCCTGGTCATTTTGGACATATTATATTAGCCAAACCTGTATTTCATGCAATGTTCTTCGATATTGTTAAAAAAATACTTAATTGTGTTTGTTATAAATGTTCAAAATGTTTGATATCACCCGATACTCAACACAAAGACTTTAAAAACGATATAGTAAAAATTCTATCTATTAAAAATAATCAAAAGAGATGGGATGCTTATTATAAATTGTGTAATACTACAACTAAACTTCGCTCATGTGGTGATGATGGTGTAGTTGGATGTGGTGCATTGAGACCTACTAAAATTTTCAAGGAAAATGCTATGAAACTTATAGCAGAATGGAAAGATAAAAAAGGAGAAAAAGAAAAAATTTTGCAAGAATTTACAGCAGAAGATATTCTTAAAATATTCAAGAGAGTTACAGAACGCGAAATGGAAATGATGGGTTTTAATCCTATGTGGAATCGCCCTGAATGGATGATTTGTACAGTTTTACCTGTTCCACCCCCAGCTGTTCGCCCAAGCATCATTGAAGAAAATGGTCAAAGACGCGAAGATGACTTAACCCATAAACTTAGTGATATCATCAAAACAAATAATAGTATTATTGATAAAATTAAAAAGGGTGCTGCTGAAGATACTATCAAATATATCACTATGTTATTACAATATCATATCTTTACATTTATTAATAATCAAATTCCAGGCCTCGCTCCTTCACAGCAAAGAAACGGTCGTAAACTTAAATCTGTTTCCGATCGTATGAAAAAGAAAGAAGGTCGTATTAGAGGTAACTTAAATGGTAAACGTGTAGATCAATCTGCACGTTCTGTAATCACACCAGATCCATATATTAGTATTGATGAATTGGGTGTTCCAATTAAAGTTGCAATTAATATCACATTCCCTGAAACTATAAATCAATATAATATTGATAAAATGAGAGAATTAGTTATGAATGGTTCTGATAATTGGCCAGGGGCAAAATATATTAAGAAAAATAATACAACTATCAATCTAAAATATTCGCGAAATTTAGAACAAAATGCAAACGAATTAAAATATGGAGATGTTGTTCACAGACATTTAAAAGATGGTGATTTTGTTCTATTTAATCGCCAGCCTTCTTTGCATAAAATGTCTATGATGTGTCATAAAGTAGTTATTATGCCATATCAAACATTTCGCCTTAATGTATTGGATACACCACCATATAATGCAGACTTTGATGGTGATGAAATGAATTTACATTGTCCACAAAGTGTTCAAACAATGAATGAATTAATGGATATTGCAGCAGTACCATATATGATTTTGGCACCTCGTGATGGTAAACCAATTATTGAAGTTGTTCAAGATACATTATTAGGTTCATTTAGATTGACAAAAGATATTACTACGATTCAAGATAAAACTTTGGCAAATATTCAAATGGTTAATAGTTATTTTGGTGGTAGTTTGAAAAAACCAGACAAAAATTATATGTATACAGGAAAAGAAGCTTATTCTCAAATATTGCCACCAGGTCTTTATATTAATAGAAAAAATATGAAAAATGAAAAAGTTATTATTAACAATAGTGAATTGGAACAAGGTAATTTGGATAAAACTATATTTCATGGTATTACTACAGGTATGATACCCGTTATTTATCACGATTATGGACCTTTTGAAGTACAAAAATTTCTTGATAATACACAACGCCTAATTTGTAGATGGTTACTAACAGCAGGATTTAGTGTAGGTATTAGTGATTTAGTAACAGACAAAGAAACTGATGAAAAGCTTAAAAATAAAATTAAAGAAATGAAAACAAAAGCATATAATAAACTTGATGAAATTCGCAGAGGTACTATTGATAATAACAGTATCTTCAATAATGAAGAATATATTGAACGTGAAATCATTGGTATTCTTAATGAAACAACGAGTGAAGTAGGTAAAATTGGTCTTTCACAAATTGACGAAAATAAAAATAAAATGATCAATATGGTTAAATCGGGTTCCAAGGGTAAAGAAACCAATGTTGCACAAATGATAGCATGTGTTGGACAACAAAATGTAGATGGTAAACGTATTACATATGGATTTACAGATAGAACTCTACCACACTTTACTAAATATGATGATGGTCCAGAAGCAAGAGGTTTTGTTAAAAACAGTTTCATTACAGGATTATCACCACAAGAAGTATTCTTTCATGCAATGGGTGGTAGAGAAGGTCTAATTGATACGGCTGTAAAAACTTCAGAGACTGGATATATTCAAAGACGTCTTGTTAAAGCTATGGAAGATTCAAAGATTCATTATGATAATACAGTTAGAACAGCAATTGGTTCTATCATCCAATATATATATGGAGAAGATGGTATGAATGGATGTAATATCGAAGTTCAATTTGTAAATACTATCGATAAAGAAACTCTTGAAATTGATAATGAATATCATTTGAAATCATCTGATAATGCTGCTATTCATATGACAGATGAAGCATTTAAAAGTATTACTAAAGAAACTTATGATAAATGTACTAAACATTTTGAAGAAATGCTTGAAGATAAGTATTTTCTTATAGCAAAAGTATTTAATTATGAAAAAAAGAAAGTAATTAATTATCCGATTCCATTTGAACGTATTATAAATAATGCTAGTAAAAGATTAGAATCAATAGGTATTAATGCATTTAAAACAGATTTAAAACCAGATTATGTTCTTAAAATGATTGATAAGATAAATGGGGATTTGTATATCAAGAATAATGAACAAGGTATGCGATTCTTTCATATTCTTATTAGAATTCACTTAAATCCAAAAAAACTAATATTTCATAATCACTTTACTAAAGAAATATTTGATTGGATTGTTGAGCAAATATATGAATATTTTAAACAAGCTATAGCTCAACCAGGAGAAATGGTAGGTATTGTTGCAGCTCAAACTATAGGAGAATTAGGTACGCAAATGACATTAGATTCATTTCACGTTTCGGGTACTGCTGCTGCGGTAAAGGCAACATCTGGTGTACCACGTCTTAAAGAAATTTTATCAGCAACAAAAAAGACAAAAACACCAACATTAATTATCTACATGAAGCAAGATGTAGCGAGTATAATTAATCCTGAAATGAACGATGATGGTGAAATTACTGACAAGCGTATTGATATTACTAAAAATCATGCAATGAATATCAAGAATTCAATTGAAATTACTAAATTATCTGATATTCTTGAATATAGTGAAATTTATTGGGATAATGGTGATTACTATGATACTAATATCGAAAAAGATCAAGGTATTATGAAAATCTACAAAGAGTTTGAGGAAATTGATAGTAATACATGCAAAGATAAAAGTAGCTCACCATGGGTATTACGATTGGTATTCGATAAATCAAAAATGAATTTATTTGGCCTAAAAATGATTGATATATATACAAAACTTAATGTTTCTTATGATAAATATATTGATTGTATATATAGTGATGATAATGCTGAAGAGTGTATATTTAGAATTAAATTAACAGAATTAGCATTAAAGGATATTGATGATAAAGATGAAATCGCAACAATCAAAGCGATTGAACATAATATCGTATATCAAATTCTTCTCAAAGGATACAAGGGTATTAAAAAGGTATCATTGAATAAAAAGAAATATACTAAATATAACGAAGTAAATAATAAGTTTGATAATATTGTCGAATGGGTACTTGATACAGACGGTACTAATTTAATTGATATTTTGGCAAATCCGAATATTGATTCTTCACGAACTATTTCTAATGATATTCGTGAAATCTACGATACATTAGGAATTGAAGCCGCTCGCAACGCGTTATACAAAGAATTAATTGCGGTTACAAGTGAAGGTTCTATGAATTATAGACATATGTCACTATTAATTGATACTATGACTTACAAAGGTCAATTAATGTCTATTGATAGACACGGTATAAATAGAGGAGATATTGGTCCATTGGCTAAATCATCATTTGAAGAAACTACAGATATGTTAATTAATGCAAGTATATTCGCTGAATATGATAAAGTTAATGGTGTATCAGCTAATGTTATGCTTGGTCAACAACCACCATGTGGTACAGGAGATAGTCGTATCATGGTTGATGAAGAACATATGTTAGAATTACTTAAAGATGTTCAAGAAAATAAACAAGAATTAGAAGATATTAATGAAGAAGATGACACAGATGTTGATTACAATAATTGTGTTGAAACTGATTTAAATATACATTTTAATTTACAACAAAAAGATGAAAAATGTTATAAATTACCTGAACAAAAAGTAAAACTTATATAGATGATGTAGACGTTGAAGAAGATAAGTCATTATTACTTAAGTTGCTATTTAATATTTTATTTTTAATGTCATCTGGCGCATCTTGTAATTCGATATAAAAATACTCGGCGGATTCACTGTTTTTAATTATATAATAGCTTATATGTGTTTTTTCTATTTTTCTATATAGTATTATAAGAGGTCTTGTTTCAATATTTTTATTTGCTTTAAATATCGATGTTGTAATATTTAAATCCTTGTCACCTGCTCTTTTATTAACCTTAACACCTTTCCCATATTCCGATCTATTGTGAATAACTAATATTGTTATATTAAGCAAATTAGATATATAATAAATATTTACATCACTTGGATAACTCAAAAGTTTTTTTGTTATAATATTATTAATTATACTATTTATATTTTCATTTGAACTTTTATCAAAGTAAGTTTCCATAAATATCCTAAGTGTTTTAAATGATTTTTTAGTTTTATTTATATTATTCATTTCTTTAACATACTCTAAATAAAAGTGTGGATCTTTGAATAGTCTTTTAATTTTAGAATTTTTGTTTTTATCTAAATTATCTTTATTAAATAAATCTATATAATATTTATTTACTTCGTCTATAACATTTTGATAAGACAATATCATATTAATATCATATTTATTTAATAAATATTTAAATAATTCCTCAATTTGTAAATTACTATAATTATTTTTGACATATCTTAATTTAAACCATATTTTCTTTTTATATTTCGTCCATTTACTATTGAGTATTGTTTCATCACCTTTAAAAATAGTAGGTAATTCTATAATATAGTTTTCTGTTTTATTTGGCAATTTATAATTTTGTGTAGATTCTTCCACATTACTCATACTATTTGGTAAAGCATCGTGGTATCTTATTATATTTTTAGGAATTTTATCTGATATTGCATATTGTGTAAATAGTAATTCTTTACCATTATCTTTAATTTTATTAGATAATTCATTAATATAATCATATTTAGTATAAAGTAATGATTTCTTGTACCATTTTTTAATATTGTTTCTTGATGATATTGGTATTTCTTCTAATATTATTTGTATATCTTTTATTTTATTAACAAAAGAAGATTCCTTAAATTCATCAAGTAATTTTTTAATTATTTTTTTTCTCGATTTAAGAGAAAGATTTTTATAATATTCATCTGTAAATTTAGAATTTAATAATTTTTGCTTAATATGTAATCTTATTTTTTCTATATATTTTTCATTCTTATTATTTTTATTATAATAATCATAATATTTATATTTATTATCAAATGGTAATATTAAATTTGCATTTACTGTTTCATATTTTTCCTCTTTTATTTTAAGTTTATTTCTCATAATTTCATTTGTATCTAATATATTTTCACCAATATCTAAATTAAATCCAATTGCTTTAATTTTTTCGAAACCTTTTTTAAATTTTTCATATATGTCTTTTACTACTTTTATTTTAAATTCTTTACCAATTATATCATCATAAAATATTACATTTTTAATATCAAATTCTTTTATAAGTAATGGCAATATTATAATTGATTGTTTTTTAAATGTTAATATTGTATTATTCTTCAGAATTATTTTATCTATTGTATAATCTGTATTTATAATTATTGATTGAAAAACAAAAAGTTCACTCTCTTCTTTAAGAAGCCTATTTAACGAATTAATATTTTCCTTTTTAGTAAATATATTAATATCATAATCTATAAAATTATTTTGTTTTGTACAGTTTATAAGTATATCTTTGATAACTGGATATTCCTCTAAATTGAAATTCTTTTTATCTAATTTCATATGAATAGATTTAGAAATAATTGGTTCATAATAGTTATTTTCTTTAAAAATCATAATAAATTTTTGACTTTTATCTAAATATGCTTGTAATTCGATAAATCGAGTATAATATGGACATAGTATATTCATTTGAACATTATCATCTATTCTTTCAATTTCCCATAATACTATTAGTCTTTTATATAATATAGCAACTAAAGAATGTAAATATTTTACTGTTTTATCATATGGAAAATTATCAGAACTTAAATATTTTATAAATTTTAAATATGATTTATAAATATAAAGTAATCTTGATTTTTTAATATTAGCTTCTTTAGTTTTATCTTCAATATCTGGTAAATCTATATTTAATGATTTAAATTTTTTATTATATTTTACGAATTCTTTATATAATTCACTGTTATCTTCAGCTATTATTGGTTCAAGATCTACAAAATCCTTACATACATTACCATTATCAAGAGATAAATAAGTTATAATATCTAATTTATCAACAATGTCTATAATAAACTCTTCTTTAGTTTTATTTAATAAATATGCAACTACATTAATTATATTATCATATCTATATGGTATGTTTTTAAAATCAATAATACTTTTTCTCAATATACATTCTTTTTTGTTAATATTATTTGGAGAAGAGCAAAATTTTGTATATTCCAAATAGCTATCTGGCTTTAATATATTATAAAATTCTTTAGATATATCACCATAACGTCCTTTATATGGTAAAGGTATTTTATTCATAATATAATTTTTATCTTCTTCTTTAATTTCTATATTTTCTATATTTTCTACATCATTAGGGATGACTTTTTTATTAGACAATTTTGCAGATTTTACTAAATCTTCTTTTGGTTTCTTTTTACCACAACATGGTAAATTAATATTTTTCATCAAATAAGAATATCTTGGTTTATTTAAATTTTTCATTTCTTCATTTAGTTTCATGGGTTCTTCGTTGTCTCCTGGACATTTGGGATTTTCTACAGTATCATCGATAGGTATTTTACTTATAGGACACCATAATCTCGGACACGTATAATAATTTTTGATTTCTGGTTTACTACCATATTCAATTACATTATCAAAATATTTATCATATCCATTAGTTTTAATTTCATCATATTCTTCTTTTGATAATACTACTGGTTGATGTTCTTTTTGACATTTACGAGATTTGTTATTATCTTGATATAATTCTTTATCTGCATTACGCAATCTATTAATTAAATAATTTTTATTTTCATTATTTTTATTACCACCCTTAGCAAATGATAAATCAAATTCCATATCATCATCAACAATATTATCATTAGATGAAGATGAAGATGATGATGATGTTTTTTTCTTAACAGGTGGTGGTGTATTTTCTTTTTTTACTACAATTGGTTTTTTGATAACTGCTCTTGTTTGATCAACAATTCTTGTTAACCAATATTTTATATTATCTAATTCATAATATGATTTACAATTTTTAATATCAATTTCAAAACCACCTCCGCTTTTCTTGACTATAATATATGTTCCATCAATTATATTAGGATTCTTATCAAGATTATTAAAATCAATATCACCAATTCTTTCTAATTCTTGCTTAACAAGTTTACTAACTTCTGTTTTAGTATATCCAAAAACAATAAGTTCTTTAATAATATCATCTTCAGTTAATCCAACAATCAATCTTGATTTAATATATTTTGTTATATCAAATTTATCATTTAATACATCATTAACACGTTTGTAAGAATAATAACCACTATTTTTCTTTTTTTCATTTTTAAATATAATAGCTTCAAATACATTTACATAATAACCTATTTTTTTTATTAAAGCAGGATATTCTACATTATCTATAATTATTTTCAATCTTAGATTAATATCTTCTTCTACAAAATTTAGATCTTCTTTAGAAATATAATTACTTATATATTCTACCAATTCATTTTTTTCACTTATTATTTTATCTATTTTATTACCATTATCAATAGGGTATTTAAAATTTATTAATGCATTATTTTCATATACTATTAGTTTAGAATTTTTACCCTTATAATATATATTTAATGATTCATCCTTTTTATTTACAATATTGAATATATATCCCAATTCTTTTTCATTTAAAAAATTATGTTCTTTATAAAGTTTATAAATAGCATTATTTGTATGATTTGTCAATTGTATAATTTGTATTTTATTATTTGTTTCAAGATTATCAAATAATGTTAATAAAGATTCTATGTTTATTTTAGTATTAAAACTTACATCATTATATTCTTCTAATGATATTTTAGCATATTTTGATACATTTTTGTATAATGATATCAATATTTCTTCACTTTTAATTAATTCTTTAATTTTTTTAGCAAAATCTGAAGCTTTTATTGATCTATCATAATAATATTTTATGTCATAATTAAAATCATTATAAAATACAATATTAATATTAGTTCTTTTAAATAAGCCATGTTTGTTAGAAATTTCAATTGGTTCTTTTAGAGTTTCGGAACTTCTATCTTTTGATTTGAAAGGATTAACATTATAACCAGACCATTTAATTTCTTTAATATCATATAGTAAATTTTCATTATCCCAAAAATAATAAGGTAATTGTATGTCTTTTTCTTTTTCCATTATATAATATGCTATTTTATCGAGAGCTTCATTACAACTATTATCTTGAAATATATATTCTGATATAATTGTATAACTAGATTTATATGTGTTATCTTTATTGGTGTCGAAAACATATGTTTTATAATTTGTTTCTGACAACCATCTTTTAACAATAACGGGTTTCGATAATTCCATTGATTATTTGTATATCTAATAAATTGTAAAGAAAAACATATTATTTTTATTAATATTATTATAGAGTAGTAATATTTAATAAAATGTCTTCATCTCATATAAATGATTTAGTTAATGTATTAGTTAATAGTTTAAAAAAAAATATATTAGATAATAAAGATATTTCAACAAAATTAATAAACGGATTGAAAAATAAAGAGAAATTTACAGATGAAGATAATGATAAATTAGATGATAAATTAGATGATTTGAAATATGTACGACAAGATCAAGATAAAAAATTATTAGGAATAGATACAGAATCAGAAGAAAAAGATAAAGAAGATGAAGACAAAGAATTAGAAGAAGATGAAAAAAATATTATGAAAAAATTTAAATGGGTTTTAATTGGGATAGGTATATTTATATTTATATTAATATTTGGAAGTATAATATATTGGTATTATTTCTCCGATCCCACCAAAAGTTATTCGACAGGCGACAAAAGTATTGATAAAATAAATTCAGAATATACTTATAATCCAGCTATTGCATTAGCAGAACAACAAAGAAAACAACAAGAATATGAACGACGAAAACAACAAGAAGAACAACAAGAACAACAAAGAAAACAACAAGAAGAAGAACAAAGAAAACAACAAGAAGAAGGACAAAGAAAACAACACGAAGAACAACAAAGAAAACAACACGAAGAACAACAAAGAAAACAACACGAAGAACAACAAATTTTACAAGAAGAACGTAGAATATTACAGGAAAAAGATAAAGAAAAACTTCGCGAAGCCAAGCAAAATGAAATAAACGAAGAAGAGAGATTACGAATAGAAAAAGAAAAAAGATTACTTGATGAGGAAAGAATTAAAGAAATTAAGGAAAAACAATTAGAAGATGAAAAAAATCTCCGCGAAGAAAAAAACGATAGATTTCGTGAAGAAGAACGTTTACGTTATGAAAGAGATTCACAAAGGCGTGAAGAAGAAAAATTTAAAAGAGAAAAAGAATCAAGAGAAAAGCTTGAAAAAGATATATTAAAACAACAGGAAAATGATGAAACAGAAAGAAGAAAAGAAAGAGAGGTTGAAAATACAATTGCTATAAGTAATGCTTCCAGTAGTAGTAGTAACAATAATTCTTCTTCAGGATTTAATAACTCTTCTTCATTGGATCAGTCAAATAAATATTTAAAAAAGGATGGTGGTAAAATAAAAAAATTACCTGTAAAAAAAAAATATGTAAGAAAAACTTTATCTAAAACATAGATTTATAATCATTTATTTTATCTTTGATATAATTATTTAAATAAAATCCTAAATATATACCAATTATTAGTATTATTATCGTTATAAGTGAATTTGAAAAAATGTAATATATTAAATATAATAATATTATTACCAATGGATAATAATTACTTATTTTTTCTAAATATAATAATAAATATTCCATTTAATTATATAAAATAAAATAAATTAAATAATAAGTGGTTTGATATGACCAACTCGAATGTTTGTATTAATCATAATTTGATAACCAGCCTTATTAATATTTTTTGAAAAAGCAACATCTTCACTGCAAATATCTTTAATAATTTTCCCGTCATCACCTTGGATTATTTCTACTTCAGAATCAAAATATGGATATTTCATTTTATCTAAAACTTCTTTTTTGATTGCCATGAATCCCATACCAGAATATACAACTGGGTAATATTTAAACTCTGTTTCTTTTTTCCATGTTTCAACTTCATCAGGTGTAGTAAATTTAAATGATCCATTTTTTTTAAAATGTTCAATATCCCAATCTTTAACAAATGCATAATTTGTGAGATCTGCCATTCTGTACATACCTGCAACAACAGGATGTTCTTCTGTAGATTCAATCAATTCTATTACTTGATCGGGAGTGAAAACTATATCACTATCAATTGTAATCCAAACATCAAAATCTTTATTATTGAATGGTTTTTGTTCACAACCACGTAATGTGTCAAGACCTAAAGTATGCATTCTAACGAAAGATACAAATGATCCTGTTGATGGAGAAATCATAATATCATATTTGCGCAATTCCCATAATTTACTTAGAGTAGACGTCCAAGAAATAATAAATTTTGAACTAAAATTATCACCAGGTAAGGCGAATATTATCTTTTTTAATTTAACTTGTTCACTTTCAACAACTTTATTTTCTTCGTTCATATAGTATATAGTTCTTATTAGATTAATAGTTCTTATATCATTTTCATATAATAATTTGTTTGAAAGCTATATAAAATATAATTATATTATAATAGATAAGTTTCAACATGTCTCTTTTTAATGACATAACGTATTCTTTGGAAATTGATAATAATTCTCCAAGATATAAACAACCAGAAAACATAAAAAAAATGCTTAAACCTCACCAATTAGCATGTTTATATAAAGCTATTCATATGGAAAATATTGGAACAATTAATTATAGATTAAAAAATTATGATAATGTTAAAATTTCTACAAATATAGGTATTTTAGGAGATATTGTAGGTTATGGTAAAACACTGACTGCTTTATCAATTGTTGCTGAGAATTCTTTAGATAATATACATGTTAATAATGTTATGATAAACAGTTATCATAGTAATCGTGCATATAATTATTTTACAGCAGTATCTACAAATAAAAAAACACCAAATATTCCAGATATGATTAGTTCAACACTTATTATTGTTCCAAGAGGACCAGTATATGTGCAATGGGAAAAAGCATTAAAAGAGCAAACAAATCTAAAATATATTACTATAGACAATTTAACTTATATTAAAAAGAATTTACCAGAATATAATTTACATAATGAAAGAGAAATTATAGATTATTTTAATAAATATGATGTTGTTTTAATAAAAAATACTACATTAAGTCGTTTTTTAGATTATTATAATAATAGTTATAAAGATAAATTTATAAATAGTTGGAAACGTATTATAATTGATGAATGTCATGATATAATTAATAAAATAGATATTTTTAATTATCTATATATATGGTTGATTAGTGGTACATATATGAATATTTGCGACAGGTATTCATCACCATCATATTCACAGTATTATAATATAAAAGATATTATCAAAGAAGAATATATAGATTATTTATTAGTTAAATGTGATAAAAATTTTGTTAAAGAGAGCTTCAAAATACCAGCTATGATTGAAAAATATTATTTATGTAAAATGTCTAAATATTTAAAAGCAATTACTAATTATATTAATCAAAGTGTTTTAGAAAAAATTAATGCTAATGATATTTCAGGAGCTATTAAAGAACTTGGTGGTAAAAATGATACTGAAGAGGGAATTGTAAAATTAATATGCTCAGATATGAATAAATCTATATCTAACAAACATATTGAAAGAGATTATATAATTGCATTAGATATTTCAGAAGAACAAAAAGCAAATAAAATTAAAAATATAGATAATGAACTTAAAATATTAAAAGAAAAGCTGAATGATCTAACAGAACGCATAACTGAAATTAAAAATAAAACTTGTTCAATTTGTTTGGATAATATTAAAAATCCTATTATTTTGGAATGTACTCATTTATTTTGTGGTTCTTGTCTTATACAATATCTTAATAATATTAATAGTATTCATAAAAGATGTCCTGAATGTAGAGGTGAAATTAAAAGTACAGATAATCTTACTGCTATTGTTAATGAAGTTAATGAAGTTAATGTTGATAATAATGTAGTTGAAGTTAAAAATGAAGATTTAATTGGTAAGGGTTTATTAAATAAAGAGGAAACATTACTTGAACTAATAAAAAAAAATAAAAATGGTAAATTTATAGTATTTAGTAGGGTAGATTCTTTTAGTAAAATAATTGAAGAATTAAATAAAAATAATATAACACATGCTTCATTGAAAGGTCATACTTCTCATATGATGAATGTATTGAATAATTTTAAGTTTGGTAAAATAAATGTTATTTTATTAACAACACAATATGCTGGATCGGGAATCGATATTAGTTGCGCAACAGATGTAATTATATTACATTCTATGGATATAGATAAACAACAGGCTATAGGTAGAGCACAAAGAGTTGGTAGACATGATTCTTTAAATGTTCATAATTTATGTTATGATCATGAATTGCCATCATTATAAAAAATATATACATTAATTAGAATATATGGAAAAGATAGTTGATTTTTTTCCTAAAAGATTATTAAATATATTTAGAAAAAGGAGTATACTTGGAAGCGTCCAACGCGAAACGGAAATATCAAAAATATCAAAAGGCAAAAGTGTTAGCAATAGTGATATAAATACAGAAACAAGTTATATTATATTAGTAAAATATGATTCTGGGGAAAAAAGCCTTTATAACGATGTAACAATTAAAGAATATAATATAAATAAAAAATTTGTTTCATTCGTATATAATAAACATTATCAGGAATTTAAGCAAAGAGATAAAACTTCACCTAAAACCATCAATATACGCAATTTTGCAAATATTAAATTTTACTATACTAAAAAAAGTAATCCCATTTCTCCATCTGATATAAAACTAAGTAGTTCTAATAAAAGCAAAAGCACATCCAATAGCAAAAGTAGTTCTAATAAAGTAGTAGTTAAAACCAATAATAAAAGCAATAGTAGTTCTAATAAAGTAGTTTTAACAACTAATAAAAGCAAAAAAAAAAGTAATTTAACTCCAAGAAAATATACTATGCGAACTATGAGTTCGCGTAATAGAGTTGCACCATATCCTTTATTTAATACAAGTGAATCTTTCCTGGATAAAAAAGGTGGGAGAAAAATAAAAAATTGATTTATTTTTTTATTAATTTAATGATAATATATTGAAATTTTTACAAATATAAAATGGTAGATGTTATGAATGCACTGACAAGGCCGTCCTCTATTATGAGGACTAATAGAAAAAAATACAAAGATAATGTTGAAAGTTTCGATGAAAAAGTTCTTGGATTTCTTACATCGAAATATTTCGAATGTAATGACAATGTGTCTGCGAAATTTTCAAATGAAAAACAAAAAACATTTCTCAGTATTGCTGCTAAAATAGCTGAAAAATCACCAATGTATCCTCATAAACATGGTGCAATTATAGTATATCGCGATAAAATAATAGCTTCTGGTTACAATTATTATGTAGGATATTTTAGCGTTCATGCAGAAGTTTCAGCAATATCAAAAATCAAAAAAAAGAGAAACATATTCTAAGTGAATGTGATATATATGTTGTTAGAATAGGTCCTAAAAGTTTCAACAATCAGCTTAAATATTCTAGGCCGTGTCCTAATTGCCAAGATAAGATAATTAAAAATAATATAAAAACAGCATATTATTCGACATCATACGAATATGATGATATTAGAAGTACAATTCATAAAAAAAATGATTGTCTATGTAAAATAGATTGTTAAATAGTTAGTGATACTTTAGGTATAATACGACGTATGTTCTTTTTAACAACCGTTGTTCTATCCTCTTCAAATATTCTCTTTAGTAATTCTTCACCTGATAAATTATTATACTGAATTATTTTACTTTTAATGTCATTCATTTTGATAGGTACTTTACATTCTTTTATATTTGTTTTAATACGACCATGTTGTGTATTCAAATCATTATATTTATAATTAAACATAAATTGTTCAATTTTACTATTTAGTACACGTTGATAGTTCTTTCTTTCTTTCATTGCAATTTGTAATTTTCTTATTTGATCGTCATATTTAAACCAGTCATTTACAAGATTCTTAAATGTTTCCAATTCTTCTTTACATGGTTCAATTTTTTCTTCATTAATAATATCATCAACAATAGATGTTTCGTTTTCCATTATTATATGTATTATATATTATATATTATAATAAACCCTTAAATTATTTTTCAATGAATTTTTTTAAGTTTTTATAGTTTTTTATATTTATAAATTCTTCTACTATATCCCCCTTACTATATCTTATAATTGTTGGATACCCATTTATTTTTTCTTTTAATTTTTTTTTTTAGATATTTTATATTATTATTTTCAACATTTACTATTTTAATTTTATGTTTTTTATATTTTTTTATTAATCTTATCCATAGTGGTAATAATTCTTTACAATACCCACAATCTAAAGAATAATATAAAACTATTATTTTTTTTTCATTTAATAATAAATTATTTATATATTTTCTATTATCTTTATTAATAATATATATCATTTGTTAATATCATATATTATTTTTATTTAGATATAAATAGAATTATAATGAATAATTATTATTTAATTGATCACGATGAAGATTATAATATGAAGGAACTAAGTTCCAAGGTATCATGTAAAAATATGTCAGAATTATCAAAAACCTATACAAATAGTCAAAATAAAAACTTTTCAAGTAAAATACAAATTGAAAATTGTGAAGCTGAGAAAAAATATGACTATTTTGTCGATAAAATAAAAGATGATGAAACAAATTTATTTAAAGGATTTAGTATTAATAAAAAAAGTTGTATTTATAAACGTCCAATTTATAATAATGGTAACTGGGTTGAACAATATGATTTATCTAATACATATTTAGATAGCATTCAATCAGGTAGATTATTTAATTTACAATCAAAAGCAAAAATGGTAAGTAATTATAATCCTAATTGTGATAATATGGAAAACTTATTAGGTAATTGTGATAAAGGACCTTTTTATACATATACGCAAACATTTACTAATAGTTATGATAATTGTGTATAGTTTTATAATAATCATCAATAAATATCTTAATAATGGTATATTTATCACTACTTATTTTTTTACCCATATTAGTTTTAATATTTTGCATTAATATCATTGTTCTATCTTCTATATTTTTAATTATCGTATCTATATTACTATTTATTTTTACAGTTCCATATATAATATATCTGATTATTCCCATTGAACCAAGAGATTCTATTCTATCGGCATCTCTTATACAAATTAACTGTTTATCCAAGTTATATGATATACATTTAGTATTTGCATTAGCTAATTCAACCTCCTTAGATAAACTGACATTACATGCTAAATAAACTACTCTATCTACTCTCGCTGGCTCTAGTAAATTACTAAAGAATTCTTTAAGTTTAGATTCTTGATCTTCTTCGCTATTATATTTATGATCATTTATGTCATGCACCAATGATGCTAATATAATTTCATAAACTTCGTCGTCGTTTAATTTTTCATCAATTGCTATTTTTGTTGCTAAATTTTTCACACGCAATGCATGACTAAAATTATGAGATTCATCGTATTTATTCATATTTTCATTAGCAAATAATTCTGTTTTATTTATAATTTCAAAATTATTCATGATTTTATAATAAATTAAACTATTAATATGAATATCAATTTTTAAAAATTGATATTTATAATAATTATTATTATTAAATAAATGACCAATTTATATATTGGAGCACATATTAGTCTTGATAAATCTATTATTAAAACTATGGATAATATCAGAAGTGCTGGTGGTAATAGTTTACAAATATTCGCTTCTAATCCTAGAAGTACTAATTTAGTTGATATAACAAAATATAATAAAAATGCAAATGACATTAAAAAATATCTTAAAGATAATGATTTTAAACTTGTAATTCATTTACCATATGTTATAAATATTGCTAATGAATTTAAAGTGAATAAACGCGCAATGCCAATCGAAGATTGTTATTGGATTAAACTTATACTTCATGAACTTAATATATCTAACCTTATTGGATCAGTTGGTGTTGTATTACACGTAGGTAAACATGTTAAATTATCATATTCTGATGGATTAAACAATATGAAAAAAACTATAGAATATATTGCAAATAATATGATAGATAATAAAATTAATACCAAATTGATTATTGAAACTCCTTCAGGACAAGGTACTGAATTACTAACAGATTTAAATGATTTTATGGAATTCTACAATTCTTTTAATAAAGAACAACAAAAATATATTGGTATTTGTTTGGATACTGCCCATACATGGGCATTAGGTTATGAATTATATGAAGCATATAATATACTTTTCAAAAAAAATGCCAAAAATATTACTCTTATTCATTTAAATAATAGTTTAGTTAATAAAGGTGATAAAAAAGATAGACACGCGACAATACTAAATGGTGTAATTTCAAATAATAAAATGAACGAATTTATTTCATTATTGAAAAAAGAAAAACCTATGATAATTCTTGAAACACCATCTAGTTCGTATAAAGAAGAATTATCTCATATTTACAAATTACTAACTTAATTGTTTATCATTTACAAGTTTCCAATTTATGGGTCGCAAATCATCGATATTATTATCTTTATAATATGGACCAAACCATATTAAAGGTGCTATTACAATAGCATCTTTTTTTCCCAAGTATGCTCCCATCCATGAAAACGTACTATTACCAATGATATAATGATCTGCTGACATCATTAATAACATTTGTTTCCAATCTGGTATATTATCTGCAATTTTTTTGTAATTCATATTAGGATAATGTTTATTAATAATATTAATATATTCTGATACAATATTATTATCATTTTCTTGACAAAATATTAAAATATTATAATCTTGAAGCATTACATCATTATTTGAAAGTTCTTTCAATGCATTTAAATAATAAGTGACAGGTTTTATAGGATGCATATTTTGTAAACTATAATAATTACCAATACGAAAATGTATTGCAATTGTTTTTCGGTTAAAGTATTCTGGATATTCTTCTTTAGTATTAATTATTTTTTTATCAATATCTAAAATACTTTTAATTTTATTGATATTATGTTTAAAATACTTATCACTTTGAAAGAATCCATCTATAAGTATATCGTTAGTATATTCTGGTATTTTGTTATACTTAAATTCTGTTTCTTTAAATTGTTCTTTTATGGTACATTGATCACTAATTTTATTTTTAATTTTATTAAACATATTATCCCAATAAAAATTTTCTGTTTTAAATTTAGTTGTATTATAATATAATATGTAATCATCGCAATTATCAATATAATAAGATATTGTTGTAAATATCATAAACATTTGGTTACCTAACCCCGAGTGTATGTTTACACCAATTTTCATATTTAATAATAAATATATAATAATACTTTATATAATATACAAAATTTATCTAAATACTATTAATAATTTTTAATATTGTTCCGTAACCATCAGCAATATTTAATGTATTACTACTACTCTCCATTCTAATATCAAAATGTATCCATTTATTCCTATATTTTTTTTCTAAAAAATTCATTAAAAATAAACTTGCCATAAAATCTTCTCCATGTCTACACGTATATCCACTATTTTTAACATCAGCTATATCAGATTTAATATATTCCATATATTCTACCCATGGTGGTATTCTAATAATTTTTTCACCGACTTCTTTACACTTTTCAATAGCAATATTAGATAGAAAATTATTTGTAGTAAAATATGAAAAACTTGTATGACAATATTTATCATTACCTGTTAATGTAGCTATATCAAATATATAGTCAGGTTTGTATATTTTTGATATATATGCTAAAGTGTCTGCCAATATTAATCTACCTTCGGCATCAACATTAACTATTTCTACAGTTTGACCATTATAAGCCGTAATTATATCCCGTGGTTTTAATGATGAATTTGATACTATATTTTCAACAAGTGGACATAAACATATAATTCTATTTTTACTATTGTATTTTGTCATGTAATCAAACAAACCAATACTCATACATGCACCTTCTTTGTCCATATGCATATTATTCATTCCCTTGACATTTTTTATAGAATAACCACCTGTATCAATCATTACACCTTTTCCAGCTAAACATATAGTTTTTTTGTAGTTAACTGGTTTGTAATCAAGTATAATAAATCTAGGTTTATTATGTGAATTAGCTCCAATACTATAAATAAGATTCAATCCTAATTTTTTAATATTTTTTTCATCTAATATTTTAGTTATAACATGTTTTCTGTTTTTAAAATGTTTTTTAATAAAATTTGCAAATATTACAGGTGTTAATTTATTAGAAGGTTCGTTTATTAGATTTCTAGTAAAATCACACGATTTTATAATATCGATAATTGTATTATTTTTACATTGTGGAGCATAAAATAGTACTTTAATACATTTTCTACTTTTTTTATATTTTCCAAATGAATATAACCCTTGTGATATTTTATAAATAAACGCATCAATCAGATTTTTATCTAATTTAGATAGGTTAAATATTAACTCCTTTTCCATTTGAGAATTATATGATACAAATATTGATATATTATTTGATAAATTAATTATATCTAAAATTGTTTTAATACAAATACTATTTAAACTTTTATAAGATGAAATATTAATTATATTTTTTTTATTTGGTAATTTATAGATAAAATTAATATTCATTCTTAATTTAAATAAAGATATTACTTTTTTAAACCTTTATCAATTTTGAATTTTCAAACTTATAAATTTTATCTGCTAATTCTAATGCAGATTTTCGATGTGCTATTATAATAATTGTTATATTTTCTTTTTTTAAACAATCTTTTATTGTTGTTTGTACAATTTCTTCACATTTTGGATCAAGTGCTGAAGTCGCTTCATCAAATATTAATATTTTTGGTTTACGTATTAATGCACGTGCTATTGATATACGTTGTTTTTGCCCACCAGATAAAGAACTTAATTCTGTTCCATCTATCTTTGTATTATATTTATCTGGTAATTTCATAATAAAATCGTGAGCATTTGCTTGTTTTGCTGCGTATTCAATATCTTCTTGTGTAAAATCATCAAGACCATAAGCTATATTATTTGCAATTGTATCACTGAACATTATACTATCTTGTGCTACATAACCTATTTTAGATTTCATCCATTTATTATCATATGTATTTATATCAATATCATCTATCAATATTTTACCATATTCTGGTGATAAAATTCCCGTTAGAGTTTTTACTAAAGTACTTTTTCCAGATCCAGATTCTCCTATTATTGCAATTTTTTCACCATTATTTATACAAAAATTAAAATTATCTAATATGTATGTGCTTGATTTTTCATATTTAAATTTAATATTTTTAAATTCAATATTACCATTAAATTTTTTGCTTGGAATATAATAACCATTTGTAATATTTTTAGAATCTAGCATATCTGTAATACGTTTATATGGCTCTTTACATTTGATAAATTCGTTTTTAAAATAAATAATAGCTTTAACGTTATCATATAAACTTTGATTATGTAGTATAAATGTAACTAAACCGTCCATTGTATTTAAATATCTCGCCATCAATATAATAGCAATAGTTGTAATAATTGGAATATTACTAACAAATAATAAATTTATACCATATAATAGTGAATTTTTAATATTATAAACCTTTACTCTTTCCAGTAAATTAAAGAATTTATTATTGCAATTATCTTCATTTGCATAAGTTTTAATAATAGATATATGAGACAACGTCTCATGAGAGTTAGAACTTATTTCTTTATTTAAATCATCTATACCTTTCATATAATGTTTATCTAATTTTTCATATATATTTGATACTAATAAATTTAATGGAATAAGTACACATGCAATTCCTGTTAGTTTCCATGATATTTTTGTTAATAACCATATAGTAGCTATTATATGAATTGTTGATCTTGACATAACATTAATATTTAAGGAAATCAAATCTGATACTATACGCACATCATTATTTATGTATTCTAATAAAGTACTAACAGGTGTTGTTTGATAATATTTACTATCTTGATTTATTAACTTATTATATATGATTTTTTTTAATCTTATATTCATACATTTTTGAGAATATGCAAAACATGTACCACGTATTGATGTGGTTATCATTGCAATCATATTAACATATAATAATTCAATAAGCCTTTCATTTGAAAAATCTCCTTGCATTATTCTACTTGTATGCTCACTTGCATACACACTATAATACGATCCTAAACATCCACAAGCAAGTCCTACTGCTGTTATTTTTATATCTTTATCACATAATTCAACATACCTTTTTACAATGGACATCTCATAAATATATTTAACTTAAAAAATCTTTAAATCATAATTTCATAATTTTCAGGCAAATTATTATTTTTTTCTATTTTAATATTTTTTAGTTTTCTTTTATTAAAAATGCATTTATTATTTTTAACATTATTTTCAATATCATTTATACAAGCATCATTATTATGTTCTTGGTGAGCAAAGTGTTTGATTTTATTAATTATAAATTCATTATTACCAAAGAATGATAAATGCCATCCACCATTTTGTATTAATTTATCATGATTTGATCTAATATATTCAATTAGTTTTATTTTTTCATTCATTAATGAAGTATTATACTTAGATAATGTTAACAATTTACCTTTTACCCATTGTACATCTTGTTTACATGTAAAGTTATAATAATAAAAATCCATATCTAATCCATAAATATAATTGTCACTAATTATGAGTTTTTTATTTTTAATCATATTTAAAGTTTTTTTATTTGGAATTTCGTCACAATCGTTTATTAAAATTATATCATCATCATTCAAATTGAGTTTTTTAATACCTTTATCTATACACGCTCTTTGATAATTTTCGTTATCCCATGCATTTTCAGTATTTGGCATATCATCAACAATAATGTATGTTACTTTATCTAAAAATTTTTCATATAATTGTAAATTATTTTTAAAGTTTAATTCCTTTTTTTTTTCCCGAATGTGTATATGTTGCTTCTACGATTACAAATTGATCTACTATATCATATAATTCAGTAAATCTCAATAATAATAAATTATATTCATTATAAAATATAAAGCAATCTATAATTTTCATTGATAATTCTTATAACAATAAATTAGTTATATGTTTATATAAAATGGTTCACTATTGATTACTTTTTTTGGTTTTTTTTTGGTAAACATATCATTGGGTGAATATGGCATCAATATTTTATCAATTACAAAATTAAAATATATTTCTTGGTATTTTTTCTTTGAACCAGGTGACGATGATGTTGGTTTATATTTTTGAGAGATTGTTCTATATTCAACCATTAGAATTTCTATTATACTATAAAATTCTTGAATAATGTCATCTTCTGGTAATGGTAAATCATCTTCAAATACATTTTTAAGAAAAGATGGTAATAATTCAGAATAATCTGATAATATTTTTAGAATACTTTTTTTAGATCGAATTTTTTTAGCATATCCAAAATCATATAACATAATGTTATATTCGCATGCTTTTAAATAATAACTTTCGTCATTAAAAATATAATGATAATAACCTTTTTCATTATTTTTATGCCATAAAAAATTTCCAGCATGTATATCTTGATGAACATTATTAACTGTATTATGAAATGTTGCTATTGAAATAATAGACTGAAATAATAAATTATAAAGTAGTTCTTTATTTCTAACAACATCTTCATTATTCAATAATGTATTTAAATCACCTGCTGCGATTTCATTAATAGAAATTAATTTTCTATCCTTGGGATAATCGTCAATATTACATATACAACTTTTATAAGTCATGAGAAAATGCTTAGAATATTTTTTCTTAATTATATTATCTGTTATAAATCTCATTAAACTTATTTCATTAAGATTATCTTTAGTATTTCCCATTAATTTTGTTGCAATTGGAAATGAACCAAAAGCGTTTTTAACAGAAGTTAAATAAATATAACCATTGAATCCTTCAATACCTATCTTTTTTTCTAAATTTATAATATTTCTAATAGTAAAACCCTCTTTATCTTTAAAGTTTTTTTCTTCTAAACATTCCGTCGCTGTGACTTCTTTTAATTTATCATTTATATAGTTATAATATTGTAAACGATTATTTAACTTAAATTTATTTGCAAAAGTTTTTTTCATAAAGTTTTGAATTTTTGTTGTTTTTGAAGAATGATTCAATAAATCACTTACATAATACTTTTTTGAACTTTTAGAATTTTTACTCGATTGTAATTTGCGTCTTATCGTAGCTTGTAATAATTTTATTTTTTTTGATTTAGACGAAGATTTTTTATTATCCATTTATTCTATTTATTGTATTTATTAAATTTAAAAATGAGTACATAATTTATTAAATTTATTGAAAATTAAAAGTTTATTAAAAAATATAAAAAAAATAAATTATGTACTCATTTCTCATATAAATATAAATTTAGATATTAAAGAAATGAATCCTTTTATTTATTATACTGTATTACCATATCAATATATTCCAGTATATACAAATTGTAAAATAAATTATTTATTTGACTATTTTAAATTTAGTAACTTTATTTTTTATTAGATTTTTTTTCCGATTATCTAGATTACTATATTAGCCTTCAAAATTATATAAATAATTAAATATTATAGTTGTTATTACTAATATCAATATCTTCTGGTATGTTTTCTGCAAGTAATTTATTATACATTATTTTTTCTATTTCACTATTCATATATTCATCACTTAATTCAAATGTATTATCTCTACTTGTTTTGACATCTGTATCAACAGTTCCATATTTCATTGGTATAAATTGATTAAATTTAGTAGAATTCATAAAGTCATATCCGTGATACGGATGAAGTACTATTTTATCTTCAGAAATTACACCTATAATTTTAGCTAAAATTACATTAATAACATTACCATCAGTTATAATAACTAATTTAACATGCTTCCCTTGAAATTTTCCTGACCTATATAATATCATATCAATATCAAACATTATATAATTATTATCATTAGAATTAATTCTATAACGTAACATGATATCGTGTACAATTTGTATTTTAACTTTTTTATCATAACCTTGCAAGTCCATTATGGCACTATTTTTCAATTTATCTTCAATAAATTCCATAATTTTATAATAATATGTTAATAATTTATTTTTCAATATTGTATCTTTTAATTTTTTGGGATTTACCCAATCTTCCCATTTGTTTCCTTCAACAGCTATAATTATTTCTTCACAATTACTCTTAAATAACTCTTTAAGCTTATTTGTATATGTTTCATTATTATATTCAAAATAATAAACATTTTCAGCTTCTTTTTTAATATTAATATCATATGGTATACTTGAATTTATCATATGTCTGTTCCAAGGTAATTCACCAGTATTATTATACATAATACTTGTATTTGAAGCCATGTATTTAAAAGAATTATCATGATTTATAGTTGAACTACTTAAATTAAATTTTTCATTAATATCTCTTTTTAAATAATTTTTAATTACAATAAAATACATTATCATAATTATTAATACCGAAATATAACTAAAAGCATATGCTATATTATTATTATTCATACTGTAATTATGACTCTCTTTAATTTAATAAGGAAATTATTGTGTTTAATTTATATTTTACCCTATCATTAAAATCATCTTTAAATATAAAATCATTATTACCGTTTTGATCTTCTATATTAGCACAACAATTATTATCTGTCGTATTTTCACAATTATAACATAATGCTCTATTTACTCCATCGTCTTTATATTTAGTAAAACCGATACGTTTAACACCTATGGGTAATTCACAAAAGCCATTTAAACAAAGACCTCTTTCATTGGGATAATTAGTATTAGCTTTATAATAAGGACATTCTTCATTAGTAGAACATTTTTTATCCCATTTGCTATAATAATTCTTACTTTTTCCTTGATAATTATAAAGAGAATCGCATTCAAATTTATTTATAATATTTCCATTTCCGTAGCATCCGTAATTACCCCCATTATTCGACGTGTAGTATTCTTTATCTACATCTGCTAAATAATCTTCTGATATATCAAGTTTTGTAATAAAATTTTCAGTAGATCTTATAATATGTAAATTCATAGTAGGAATTAAAGTATTTTTATTGCTTAAATAAATGTTGTAAATATCATCTGATTCTTTTTTGAAATATTCTCTAATACTACCGTAATTCTCTTCAATAAAAGGATAAAATGCTTTAATTCTATATATATCAATATCATCAAATCCATTAATGAAAACTTGTTTACTTTTTAAAAAATTCATATAATTACTACCAATAACAACGTATGTAAATAAATAATCAAATTTTTTATCCTTAATATTATTAATATTAATTCTTACTATTATTATTTTTTTTACATCTTGACGATAAGCTTTTATAAAAGCTTGTAAAAATAAATAATCTGTCATTGTAACATAAGCTACGACTTTATTTTTTAAATCCCACATGCATTTATCAGCACCTAATCTAATAGTACTAATACATACAAAAATACCCCGTTTATATTCTTCTGGTTGAATTTTATTTTTTAATATATAATAATTAATATATGGATCAATTACAACTGCAATTTGAGAATCTTTTCCAATAATTTTTCCATTAATACGATTTGTACTTACTATATTATCTATTAAATCGGCTAATAATTTATTTGAAATAATTAATGAATTTTCAACATTCTGTTGATTGTCGGTTACTATAATTTCATTAACATTGAAATGTTCTTTATAATTCCATATATTTATCATTATTATTATTAATAATATTAGTAAGATTAGTAATATATAAAGTAAAATCATTTTTTTCTTTCCTTATTAAAATAATAGATAAAGAATGTTTCCAAGAAGAATTATAACTCTAACAATCTATTTATTTATTGTTAGTATAATATTCACAACCCAACCTTACATAATGTTTGATGATGAAGGAAATATGAAAAAATTTGGTTATAAAATAGATGAAGAAACAACTATTATGCCCGTAATGTTAGTATTACCATTATTAGCTTTAATATTATATTTAATAGTTTTGATGATTGAAATTATATATATATAAACTATTTTTAATACATATATGTATTAAATATAATGGATGAATTGATAAATACATTTTGTGGAAATCAAAATAAATATAGAGAAATATTAATATGGCTAAGAGATTTTGATTATAATAAACGTATTTCATCTAAAAGTTGTATAATTGTATCTGGTGCAACATGTATAGGTAAAACATACACCATTAATTCAATTTGTAATTTTTTAAATTACGAAATAACAACTATTGACAATAATAATTGTTATAATTCCGCACAAATGAAAGATATTATTTATAAAGTGACAAGTTCATCTTTGATTCAAATATTAACTAATAATATCCGTAATAAAGTAATTATTATTGATAATTTCGATTGTATATTTATCGGTGATAAAACTATAAATATATGTTTATTAAAAATACTTAATGAAGCAAAAATGAAAAATATTCCTATAATATGTATTGCTAATATTGATATTATTAAAAAAATCGGTGAAATTAAAAAAATTTGTAAAATTTATAATTTACAAAAACCTAACTATGAAGATATTAAATTACTTTTAACGCAAAAAAAAGTTAAAAATATTTCTTATTTATATAAAATATCAAATGGTAATTTAGATAAAATTTTCAATGATATTAATAATAATAATAATAATTTATATGAACATAATGTCGAAGATTATACCGATATAAATGCATTATATAATAATAAATTCGAAAGATATAATGTAGAAAAAATAATTAGTAAAGATTCATGGATGATACCTCTAAAATTTCATGAAAATCTAATAAATGATTTGGATAATAGAATAGGATCATACAAAAAGAAAAATGAATATTATAAAGAGTTTATTGAAATAATGTGCGAATATGATTATAATATGTTTAAAAATAATACAGAGATATGTATTAATATTTTTGCTTCTTATGTATATTATTTATCACAATTTAACTATAAAAAAGGATCTGTATCTAATATTGGTAATTTTACAAAAATTTTAAGTTATTTATCATTACAAAAAAAAAATATTAAATCTATTTATTATTCAAGTAATTTTCCTTATTATCAAATATCAAATTATCATATAAATTTATCTAATAGAAAATTTATTTCCTTTAATTAGATAATTGAATTAAAAAATATGGGGTATGTACCAATAAACAACGAAAAAGGCATGTTAGATAAAATAGGTGATTCTGTATCGAATATATTTAGTAATGCTAAAGAAACAGTTATTGATAATAGAATAGTTAAAGATACAGGTGTAGCAGCTTCTGCAGCAGCTGCTTCTGTAACAAGTAGCGTTAATAGTATTTCTGTTACAGATATGAGAAATACTATTTATGATACATTAAGTCACAATACCAGTGTGTTATTTATGATAATATTATTAGTTGTTATTACTTCTATAATTGGTTATATTATATATAATATCATCACTGATAGTGTACTTTTCCAAAAAAAAATAGTTGTAGCAGGAACAGAAGAACCCATTTTTTGCAATCAATTGACAAAACATACATTCAGTCAAATATTGGAAAGCGGTAATGGTAATAAACGTACTTATTGCTTCTGGATTTATATTTTTGATATTAAAACCAATCCTGGACAATATAAACATGTCGCTCATATATCATCATCTGATAATGACTTATTAATAGCAGATTCATCACCTTATATTATATTAGATAGTAATAGTAACAAATTATATATAAGATTTCCATTAAAAAGTGGAGACACGGATTCGTTATTGAAAAGCAACAAAATTACAGAACATAATATTGACGTTTTTAAAAAACATGATAAAACTCAAACGGGCTTCGAAATTAATTATATTCCACTTCAAAGATGGGTACATGTAGCTATTGTTATTAATGATATTGGTGGAGGAGGAAGTATAACTACATATATTGATAGTTTATTAAATTCTAAACATGATTCGAGTACTATGGCAGATTTAAATGTAAGTAAATTAAATTTAAATTCCAAGGGTACTTTAGTTGTTGGCGGTAACGATTCAACTTCATCTAGCTCATTATTCGGATTTTCGGGATTACTAAGTAAATTCACTATGTTTAATTATGATTTAAATAAAAATGATATTTATAGATTATACAAAAGTGGACCTGTTGATACTTTTATGACTTCACTTGGTTTAGGTGCGTATGGTCTAAGAAATCCAATTTACCAATTAGATTCTTCAAAAATTGAAACAGTCTAATAAACTTTAATTAATTATTTTTATATCCATATTTTAAATAGATAAGTAAACTAATAATGGCGAGTGATAGTATCCTACAAGTTATTATAGCATTAATTGTATTATTATTAATGGGATATGTCGCATATAATATATATATTATTGAATTACATAATATGTTTAGTGGTGGTAATGATATTAGAAAAGAAATTGATATAATTCAAGGAATCTATGATTATACTAACAGTGAGTGGAAATATAATACTAAAAATAAATCACATAATAATTTTGTAGACATGAAACCATCTTACAATCAGGAAGGAGGAGCTGAATATACATACAATTTCTGGCTATATGTAAATAAAAATGAATTACGTAGTAAAAATACTGAAAAAAAAGATATTGCTCTATTTTTAAAAGGAGAAACAGAATACGTTTATTATAATAAATTCAATTATAATTGTTCAAATAGAAATAATAATAATCTAATTATACCAACTTTAATAACCAAAAATCCATTAGTAAGAATTAATCACGATGGATCAAAACTTGCTATTGACTATAACAATATACTATCACCTGACTCTTATCAAAATAATTCAACATATGAAAGCTGTGGTAATATAACACCTGTTGAATGGAAAGATAAAAATAATAATTTATTGGGTATTTGGGACATACCATTCGACAATAAATGGTTTATGATTACAATTGTAATAAAAGAAGTTTCGGATAGAAATAATATATTGTCAATAAATCGTGCTTTATGTAAAATATATGTAAATGGTATGGTTGTTTTTGATGAACAAGTTGAAACAAAATATGGTTCCGATACAGTTGCAAGCCCAGCAACTCCGAAACATAATTCATCCCCGATATATATAAATCCTGATTTAAAAAAAAATATTTTAGATGGTAATGATATGGGAAAAAAATATAACCAATTTTTCGATACAAATGAACTAAAATTAGAAAATACTCTAAAAATAGGCGACTTAAAATATTTTAACTATGCAATAAATGATGAAATTATAAGTGGTATATATGGACGGGGTGTAAGAAAAAATAAGGCTTTAAAAGATGAAAAAATAACAATAGATTATAATAAAATGGTTGGTAACCGTGAACTTGAGGAAAGTACTATAAAGAAATTACTATAGATAAATAAAAAAATTAATTATACATTTTAATAGATCTAAATAATTTATATATATCTATTAAATGCCACCAAGGATTTCTTTATCAGAATTATATAAATTAAATGATAAAAAAAATACTGTAAAATATGATACATTTGATAAAATTATTGATATTTGTCATATTAAAATTAAAAATACTGCTACAATTGGAGGAATGAATATATTTTATGAAATACCATTTTATGTTTATGGTAAACCATTATATAAAATTAATGATTGTATTAATTATATTGTAGAAGCTTTGAAAAAAAATGGATTATATGTGCAACTGTTACCTGAACCTAATACAAATATGATATATATATCATGGGATCCAAGTGAAATATCTAAGAAAAAATTACTAATGTGATTAATTATCTACAATATATACACATACAGTTTTCATAATGCATACAAATTAATAACTGACATTTGTTACAATAATTCTTATATTTATTATCATTTATTTTTTTACAAATATTACATTGTTTTGATATCATCATATTATCCATCATATTACAAATATCATTATTCATTATATAATATTATACATATAAAAAAATATCACATATATAATAATAAAGAAAGATATGCAGATATTTGTAAAAACATTGACTGGTAAAACTATTACACTTGAAGTTGAATCATCTGATACAATTGATATGATTAAAAGTAAAATTCAGGATAAAGAAGGTATTCCACCTGATCAACAGCGATTAATTTTCGCTGGTAAGCAACTTGAAGATGGGAGAACTTTAGCAGATTATAATATTCAAAAAGAATCTACATTACATTTAGTTCTTCGTCTAAGAGGAGGAGGAGGAAACTAAAAATATATTAAAATAATATATAAAAATAAAATAATATAATATATTTAAATAATATAATATAATATATTAATATATGAAAGATTTATATTTTGGTCAAGGTCGCATGGTTTTTTGCAGTTTATTTAATGAAATAAATATTAACGATATTAAAATTAAAATTAAAAATTATATGGGAAAATAGTTCTAAAAAAATAAAAAAATGACAATATAACTGTTATAAAAAAATATATTATAGATTGGATAATGACTCCATACAATAAAGCAAAAATTTCACAATTGATTGATTCTCTCCCAGAAGATATTATTATGGAATGTGCAAAATATATTTGTATTCCACCTGTTTCTCTTTTAAAGGAAATTGAGCATTTTGGAAAAATTAATGATAGTTATCTTTTGATAAAAAAATTCAAATATAATGATATGGCTAATATTCATTATTCTTTACTTGGAGAATGGTATAATAAATATGCTATTAGTATGATAAATGAAAAAGATGGTGAACATGAAGGAGTTTGTGATTTGGTTATGACTTATGATAAAGAAGAACAAAATAATATATTTATGGGATTTATTAAAAAACTTATATTTCTAATAGATCCAGATGTTGTAAATCAAAAAGCAAAAAAAATCTTTAATGGTGAATAATAATTATATATTGAATTAAATATATTAGGTAGTATTTTTATTAAAACTTATTTTTATATTCTTATATTTTTCCATATAAAAAATGATATAATTATTTTAATATTTAATTATTTATAAACATGCATAATTGTTTTAAATTTTTAAGAAGTAATAAAGTAACAGATAACTACGATAATTATAATATTGAAATAGAATGTATTGTCTGCTTTAATAGCTATGATTCTTCAAATATAAAAGTGTTCACACCATGTGGACATAGGAATTGTTGTGATAATTGTATAGAAATTATGATGGATACTTATATATCGAATTGTCCAATATGTAAATCTAAAATAGATAAATGTATATTGTCTTATGAAAATTTAATTCTTAAAAAATAAAAATTGATAGTGTATCTTATTTATTTTTATAACACAAATAACACAAGATGTCTTATACTAATATTGATTTGGAAATGTTCGATAATTATACCAATGTATATGATAATATTAACAAAAAATCTAAAATCTTCAAAACTAATATTGATGATAATAAATCTAAAAATTCTAAAATCTTCAAAACTAATATTGATGATAATAAATCTAAAATTATTCTAACAAGGAAGATGAGAGATTCTCGGTATGCTGATAAAAATAAGCGTATCGTAAATAAGGATTGGAAAGATTTTAATAACAATCAGTAAGATATATGCGGAATATAAAATTTTAAAAAATTATTATTTATTTATTTATTTATTTATTTATTTATTTTTTTTCATTATCATTTCTATATATTATATCCGTCATAGTATAGAATAGTGAAAATAACTTAACTTAAATATGGTCTATTATTGTTTTTTTAACCAGTATAATTGTATTAAGTCTAATAATAAAAGAATACCTAATATAATTAGCAATGTAATAATAAGTATAATAATTTTTTTACCATTAGTTATTGGTACTTTAATTGGATATTTTTATAGAGATAAATGGGGTGAAGATAAATATAAAAATCTCAAAAAACCAGAATATTATCCACCAAATTATTTATTTGGAATCGTATGGCCTATTTTATATTTAATGATTGGAACAATATATAGTATAGCTTTATATTACGAATATTGTATTGATTATACTCAAAATAGGTATTATTGTACTAAATATTTATATTTCAAACCTTTTAGTTATTGGATAATACCAACAATAGCATTAATTTTTAACTTTGCTTATATACCTGCATTTTTTGGAGAAAATGGATTATTTAATGGATTTATTATGGTAATAATGAGTTTGATATTTGCAATACTAACTTTTTTACAATTTATAATGCAAAGTAATAAATATTATTATACTTACATATTGGTATATATATTATTATTACCTTACATAGCTTGGTTATCATATGCAACTTATTTATCGTATAATATATATATACTAAATAAATGAAAAAAAAATATAATTATCCCATAATTGTATTTACAAATGGAATTATAATACAACTATTTTAAGTCTTAGTTTTTATACTAAATGCATTAAGAAAATTTATTATGATCCTCATATATGGATACCGTGGAAAAATAAGAGTCCTTGGCAAAATAAATGATTTTATATTAATTTAATACCATCATTTGTAATATAACTCATCACAGTATCTATATCAATATCTGAAATATTGAGTATTTTTTTTCCGTATGTTTGTGGATTCTTTGGAAATAATTTTGGTTTATGAGGCCAATGTGAAGTCATTCTAATATTTTCAAATATTTTTTTTCTTTTTTCTAAATCTTTTTCTTTAGCTAGAATCCTTGGAGTCATACAAACATAAACTGCACATCGATAATTATAATCGTCATTTGCTTTTTTTTGTACAGGATTTCCATAATGTACAGTTCTACTATCCCAAAATACACCATAACCTTTTGGACATTTTATAGCAACTTCACTACACTCATTATTAACATAAAAGTCATATTGTTCTTTATTTTGTAGTTTGAACCAATCTGCTTTATCTGTTATATTAAACTCTTTTTGAAAATCTTTGTGATATTTATTACTGTTTTCTAATATAACTAAAGTTGCATCACCCTCATTAGTATCATATGCATTAACCCAACTTTGAATACATTCAAATCCATTACGAGTATAACTTTGATCAACATGAAACCATGGTTTTGATTCTCTTATTGGTTTATCTAATATATATATACTTGCTCCATCAAAACTTGTAATTAAATCTTCTGTTTTCCAAATTTCTTTAAATGCGTTAATAACTTTGGGATTTTGCCTTACATCCCAGGCTAATTTAGAATGTCCTATTTTCCAATGTTGAATTAACATTTTGTGATTAGGAAATAATTCCATAATTTGTTTATATGATTCTTTATTATTTCTATCAATTGGTGTATCAAAATCTTTTGTTAAATATTCTAATATGTCCCATTTATTACTAATCATATTATCACATTCTTCATCATTTAATAGAGGCACTATTGCAACTCCATATTTATCAATAGTATTTTTAATATTTTCATTATTTGTTAAATATTTCTCAAATTCATATGATAAAGTCATGATTTATTTATATATTATTAAAATATCATAAATCATTTTTTATTTTAAATATATCATTTTGTTATACAAAAAGGATTTCAAGCTAAAAATATCAATAAATAAATGATATTATTTCATTATATCATCTAATGAATAAATATAGTAGTTACAAAATTATAACTCTTTAAAACCAAATTTTATACAGTATGGAAAATACCAAACCTTTTATATATGTTGTTTTCTGTTCAACAAATATATTTACTAATCATGGAATAAATTTGTTCTTTAATTTATAAAAATTGACTATACCTGTTTTAATTTTATGTTCATCCCAACAACCGAATACAAGAGTTATATCTATTGTATTCAAACAGCTCAAACAGCTCAAACAGCTCAATAAAGCCAAAACCTCGAAGTTCTACTCGAATCTACCAAGCTACAATGACATCTGAAAACGCTCTTTTCAAGATTCAGATCCAGAACATGTCTGAGGCTCTCAATACCAAAAAGGATATTGATGAGTTCTGTAAGGAAGCTTGGAAGGAAATTAAGGAAAAGACAAAGGAAGCCAAGGCTGCCGATAAGGCCGCAAAGGCTAAACCCAGGAAGGGGTTTGACAAGGATGGTAACCCCAAGAAGAAGCGTGCTCCCTCAGCATACAACATATTCGTAAAGGATAAGTATGCCGAGATCAAGGAGGCCAACGCTGATCTTGATAGGGTTCAGATCTTTTCTGAGATTGCCAGGGTTTGGCAAGAGATGAAGCCCAAGGATGCTGATCCTAAGAAGGCTAATGATGATGATGAATTCGCGGAAATTCAGGAGGTCCAAGAAGATAATGTTCCCATTAAAAAGCGTGGTCGCAAGACCAAGAAGGATAGCGAGTAAATAAAAATAGTATTAATGTATGATATATATATGTGTGTGTTTGGTTTATATTTTTTATAATTAATATTTAGAATTAGAAAAATTTAGTTTTTATAATTGTTTAAAATTACAAAAAAAACTAAATTACAATGATAAAATAAATTAAAAATGGGGTATTTATGGAATATATATATTTATTTTTCTAAGATTTTTAGAAACCTTATTATAGCTATTTCTTTTGCTATTTTGTAAATTTCGTATTTAAATGTGTTATTAATAAAAGTTTCATAAACAGGTATGTAGTTTATTACACGATGATTCATATATGGTTTCATATATGGTTTCATTTTTGCCGAATAGCAATTTACCAATAGTGGTTTATATAGGTTTATTAAATTTTCTTATCATTTTTTTAATATTTATATATTTTCATTACTAATAAAGAAATGTAATATATAAAAAATAGAAAATACTATAAAATAAATATGCTTAGAAGGTATAATAAATCAGTAAACAATTTTTCAAATATTATTATGAAGTCAATATCTAAAAAGGTAACATTAACTTTTACTACTCGTGATTTTAAAACATCACCACTAATTTCACAAAAACCTATTATAAAAAAAAAAATTCCATCACCGCATGATTTGGGAATACATCATATATTTAAACATTTTCGTCCAATTATTAATCCATTGGTTAATACTTTTTCTAAAAATCGCTTAGAAAAAGCTGTAAATATTGCTGACCTTCGTATATGTGCAAAAAAAAGGTCTCATAAAATGGTTTTTGATTATCTTGACTCTGGAGCAGATGATGAAATAACTTTAAAACGCGCGAATGATGCATATAGTGACCTTGAAATGCATTATAAATGTTTATCAGGTCTCAAACCACCATTAGATTTAAGTACTAAAATTTTTGGAGAAAATGTCAGTCTCCCTTTTTTTGGTTGTCCGACTGCTGGAAATCGTATGTTTCATACAGAAGGTGAAACTGCTGCAGCAAAGGCTGCTGAATTTCACGGAACAATGTACGCTCTATCATCACTCTCAACAACTAGTATTACTGATATAGGAAAAATTCATAGTGGACCAAAAGTATTTCAACTTTATGTATGGAAAGACAAGGGATTATTACAAGACGTTATTAAAAAAGCCAAAGCTGATGGTTTTAATGCTTTGGCACTAACAGCAGATTTTACATGGTATGGAAATAGGGAAAGGGATATTAGAAACGGATTTACAATTCCACCAAATTATAGTGCAACACAAATATATGAAGCAATAAAATCTCCTGCATGGACTTGGGATTTTGTATCAAATGAACCATATACATATGCATGTATAAATAAAGATGTTCCTGCTGATTCTTTAGCTGCTTTTGTAAATTCACAAATTAATCCAGAATTTAATTGGGAAGATGCTGAATGGTTAATGAAAGAATGGAATGGACCCGCTGCATTAAAAGGTGTTGTGCGACCGGATGATGCAAAAAAAGCATTATCTGTAGGATTTTCAACAATATGGGTTTCTAATCATGGTGCAAGACAATTAGAAACATCTCCTGCAACTATTGATGTATTACCTTCTATTAGAAAAGAAGTTGGTCCTAAAGTTGAAATTATTATGGATGGCGGAGTAAAAAGAGGTACAGATATAGCAAAGGCTCTTGCTCTTGGTGCAGATTCAGTAGGAGTAGGAAAACCATATTTATATGGTCTTACAGCAGGTGGAACAGAAGGAGTTATAAAAGCTTTAAATATTTTGAAAGTTGAACTCGATAGAGCAATGGGTTTATTAGGAGTATGTAATGTAGAAGAACTTAAATTAAATGGTCCAAATTTAATAAAGCGCCGTATTAGATAAATAAATATTTTTTTAAATATAATTTGTATATTTTTTTTAATTATCAATAGAATAATTGTATAATCTCTATCGTTTTATTTGTTTTATTATCTATCCAATATTGAATTTGTTGATTTAATATGTTTATTCTTTCTTCCCATTCTGACATTTTTGTTTTCATTATTTGTATTACACCCAGTTTATTAGTTTTCCAACACGATGATATTTTATTACCATCTTGATTCATATAACTATCGGGATTAAATCTTATAAATACAATTGGTCTATGTTGTAAATCTTGTGATAATTCCATTAATCTTTTATTTTCACAACTACAATCATAATCAGTATGTTTATTTTCATCAACTTCAATAATTATAATATTATCACCCATATCTAATAATAAATCGGGTCTTCTTTTAGAACAACCATCCTCTACTTTTTTATCACAAACCCAAGTAAAATCAGGAAATTTTTCTTTAATTTTATCAACTACTTCTTTTTCTTTTGTTTTATAATTTCTTGATACTTTAATTTCAGGACAAATACTAATACAACAAGTTAAACAATATCCATTATATTTTGATATTCCACGCGTATGACACCATGATGATTTACATAAAGAACTACCACCACATTCTTTACATTGTGATTTTCTTTTACCATGTTCACAAATTTGACTACCTCCACAAGGTATACATCTTGATTTTATTCTATTGTGTTCGCAAATAGAACCACCACCACATTCTTTACATTGTGATTTTATTCTATTGTGTTCGCAAATACTACTACCACCACATTCTTTACATTGTGATTTAATTTTTCCATGTTCGCAAATAGAACCACCACCACATTCTTTACATTGTGATTTTATTTTATTGTGTTCGCAAATAGAAGCACCACCACATTCTTTACATATTGATTTAATTCTATTGTGTTCGCAAATAGAAGCACCACCACATTCTTTACATTT